>ENA-OQET01000670-OQET01000670.1-human-gut-metagenome-genome-assembly--contig:-NODE-670-length-17296-cov-4.217077_pt1 | contig 17296 bp, 18 predicted proteins | sample MGYA00242800_ERZ504645 | MGnify/ENA primary metagenome ERZ504645 (study PRJEB26092, sample SAMD00036308) | human gut metagenome | host: Homo sapiens | study: EMG produced TPA metagenomics assembly of... | reverse complement strand
TCCCCTGCAAGGTAGCGTTCAACTATTTTTACTTTTTCTACAGGATCTATTTTACTTTTCCTAGACATGAAAATCCCCCCATATAGGACTTTTATATTTCATTGTCCTATATGAGGGTAGCATATCAACCATCACACAGCGATTTTGTTTCATTAAACTTTCCATTCTTGCATTTTACTATGCCGATATCATCTCACTAACTTCCAGAATCTTCTTCGTATCCTCCAAACAATGTTTCTCACTCTGTACCTTTCCATTTTCCACATCTTCCATAAAATTCTGTATCTGCATTGTCATATCATTTCCTTTAAATGGATAACTTTTCGTCTCTGTTGTTCCGTTATTCCAATGAATCGTATAATCAATGATCCTGTTATAATTTGGAATCATGATCTCTCCCTTAGTTCCGACGATTTTTGGCATATCTTTCCATCTCACGGTCAATGGCACCTTCTGCTGTTGCGATGCATCCATCTTTAAAATAAATTCTTTGATTTGAAATAATAATTGATACCTTCGATATCTTTTCTCTCAGTTTCTATCTTATCAATTTCTTCTTCATGGATTCCCAGAATAAATCCAAGCACATAGCTTCCAATATCATTCAATGCCCCACCTTGTTCTTTATCAAACAAAAAGTGAGGTCTTAGGCAATCCTAATGAATCTGAGCAGAAATTTGGCATAAATCGTTTGAATGTTTCCAATTCTCTTCAGATCTTCTTTAGATGATCATACCCTGTGTTAAATTTTCGTTTTTAATGCTTCGGTACACAATGTATTTGTTTTCTTTACTTTTTGCTTGAATCTCATCTACATCTGTGGATGTTAACACTAACGGCTTCTCACTTAATACTGGAACATGGTGTTCCAATGATCTTAAGATCCATTCTTTATGAAATTTATGTGTGAGTGCGATATAAGCTGCATCTACCTGCGGATCATTTAACAGTTCTTCATAATCTTTATATACTTTGACTTCTGGATGCTCCTTTAAATATGGATCATCCATGGAAACTGAACGTGAGCCAATCGCATAAATCTTTCCTTCCTCTGTTGCCTCAATTGCCTGTACAAACTTTCTGGCGATTCTGCCAAATCCTATAATTCCAAAATTCATATCATTTTCCTCTCGTGATGTGTAATTTTATTTCTGGAAATCAATTCTTTCTTCAGTTATAATTATAATGTAAGTGGCGTAAAACACAACAGGAAAGGAGACTTCAATCATGCAATTACCAATTTCGCTCGGCAATCAAGGTTTTGCTTCTCTTCGTGAAAACCATTGTTTTTATATTGACAAAACTGATTTTATCAGAGAGTGGTGGGAAGAACAGGATGTTGTAACCTTGATCACTCGTCCTCGCCGTTTTGGAAAAACATTAAATTTAAATATGATGGAATGCTTCTTTTCTACTCAATACAAAGACCGCTCGGATCTATTTGATAGCCTTTCTATCTGGAATAATCAGAAATATCAGAAATTGCAAGGAACTTATCCTGTAATCTCACTTAGTTTTGCAAATATTAAAGGCCGTACTTTTGAAGAAACGAAACGTGGAATCTTACAGATTCTTGTAAAATTATTCAGCATTCATTCTTATATCAAAGATGATAAAATCCTGAATTCTGAAGATTGGGAATTTATAAATTCTGTAAATATGGATATGCCTGATGATGTTGCGAGTCTGACTTTGATGTACCTGTCTGATTACCTCAGCCGTTTTTATCAAAAGAAAGTTCTAATCTTTTTAGATGAATACGACACTCCTTTACAAGAAGCTTATATTCATGGTTATTGGGATGAGCTGACAGGGTTCTTACGCAGTTTATTAAATGCTTCATTTAAAACGAATCCATACCTTGAACGTGGATTAATGACTGGAATCACCAGGATCAGCAAAGAATCTATCTTTTCTGATCTTAATAATCTCTCCATCATTACAACCACCTCCGAAAAATACAGCCAGCAATTTGGATTCACTGAAAATGAAGTGTTTAAAGCTTTAAAAAGTTATCATTTATCTGACAAAGAATCTCTTGTAAAGTCATGGTATGATGGGTTTACTTTTGGATCACAGAAAGATATTTATAATCCATGGTCTATTACTTGTTTCTTAAAAGAGAAGCTGTTGAAACCTTATTGGGTTCATTCAAGTTCTAATGCTCTGATCAGTAAATTATTGCAGATAAGCAATCCTGAAACCAAAATGATCATGGAAGATATTTTAAATGGTGGATGCTTAAAAACTGAAATTGATGAAGAAATTATTTTTGATCAGTTAGAGAAAAAACGCGGTGCTATCTGGAGTTTGTTACTTGCCAGCGGTTATTTAAAAGTGTCTGATCGTTCCTTTGATGAAAAAAGAGGTCGCTTTGTCTATTCACTGGAACTTACAAATAAAGAAGTAAAATTAATGTTTGAAGATATGATCCGAGACTGGTTTTCTGAAGATTCTACTCCTTATAATGATTTCTTAAAAGCTTTTTTATGCCAAGATATCGATTATATGAACGATTACATGAACCAGGTTGCCGCTTCCACATTCAGCTCTTTTGATACTGGAAAGCAAGCCTCTTCCTCATCCCAGCCAGAACGATTTTATCACGGATTTGTTCTTGGATTGATCGTTGAACTTTCTGATACTTATAAGATAACCTCCAATCGTGAAAGTGGATTTGGACGATATGATGTAATGTTAGAACCTTTTGATAAATCTAAAACTGCTTATATTCTGGAATTTAAGGTGCATAATCCACGGACGGAAGATTCTTTGGAGGATACTGTATCTAAGGCTTTATTGCAAATTGATGAGAAAAATTATGATGCTGAATTGATTGCTGATGGATTTAGGAAAGAACAGATTTGTCATTTTGGATTTGCATTTGAAGGGAAACATGTTTTAATTGGATAAACGTTGATCAATGAAAAAAGATACCAAACTAGTAGTGAATCATTTGGTATCTTTTTTCGCGTTATAACATTTTAGTAATCTCAGAAAGATCTTCTAAGATCACATTCGGTTTTACATCGCTTGTTTTTACATCTTCTCTTGTGCTCTCTCCACTTAGCACTAAGATTGATGTCACATCACTTTGATCTGCAACTGCGATGTCGGTATACAGCCGGTCCCCTACAATAGCGATCTCGTCCGGTTCGTATCCCGTTTCCTGGATGATATAGTCCAGTGTATGTTTCGACGGTTTTCCAAAGAATTCTGGAAATCTTCCCGTTGAAGCCTCTATAAGTTTTGCTATTGATCCACAGTCTGGAATAAATGCTCCGCCTTCCATCGGACAGTTCCAGTCTGGATTGATCCCAAAATATATACAGCCATTCCGAATATAATGGCATGCTTTGGAAAGCTTTTCATAAGTTAAGGTTGTATCAAATCCCAAGACCACGATATCTGGATCTTCTTCTGTCAGGTTCATATCAAAATATTGAAATTCCTGAATCAGGGATGATGTTCCTAGCACATAGATGCTTTTTCCTTCATAGTGTTCCTTAAGATATTTGACGATCACATGACTTGAGGTCATCATCTGATCTTTCTTGATCGGTATCCCAAGCTTCCCAAGTTTCTCAATATAAGCCTGCTGACTTTTTGATGAATTATTGGTAAAGAAGTAATATTCCCTTCCGGTCTCCTCGACTTTCTTTAAAAAATCTTTGGTAAATGGGAATAGTTCATTTCCAAGATAGATTGTTCCATCCATATCAAGGATAAAACATTTGATTTTTTCAAACATATGATTCCCCTGCAAATCCCTTCATTCTTTATTTCTCTCCTCGATCATGTCGAGCTTTTAGAGCCAGTGCACATGCAGCACTGATCAGCGCTACAACTGTAGAATAAATACCTACATAAATCGTATCACCTTTTCCATAGTTAATCAGCAATGTACAGATTGTTGGTACCATCCCAGCTACTAAGAAACTTGGCACATGATATACAAAAGAAATTCCTGAATAACGTACTTCTGTTTCAAAGTAAGAAGACCATAAAGAACTGATAACAGCCCAGATCAGGTTATATGCAATACTCCAGCCAAGAACGATTCCAATAATTGTGATCGCTAGATTTCCTTTGCTTAATTCAATAACTTTCAGTGTAGGAATACTCAAAACAGCTGATGCTAAAGCTCCAATTACAAATGTTCTTGTATTTCCCAATTTTTGTGCGCACCATCCACCAAACAGTGTAAATGGAATCTTAAAAATACATGCTATGATCGTAATAATATAAGTCTGGATCAGTGGCATTCCAAGCCAGTTAATGCAATAGGATAAGATCCATACGATAAAAATATTATAAAATGTTCCATCCACCCATCTTGTACCACATCCAAGAAGTAATGTTTTCCAGTATCCTTTTACCATTGGAATAAATCCGACTTTATGTTTCTTTCCTTCTGCTTCTTCTGCCTCTAATTTTGCCTGTGCCTTCTTGTAATCTTCTGTTTCCATCATTTCACCTTTTTGACGGATAACGATCAATGTCAAGATAATTGCTGCCAAGAAAGGAATTCTCCATCCCCATGTAAAGAAAATATCTTCTGGTAATAACAATGTTGGTACTGCGATCAAAATAGAAGATAATCCGAATCCAATCGGAAGACCGATCTGTGGAATCGCTGCATAGAAAGATCTCTTATTCTCTGGCACATTTTCGTATGCCATTAAGATTCCTCCACCCCATGTTCCACCACGTCCAAAGCATTGTGCCAAACGCATTAACTGAAGAACGATAACTACTCCGACTCCTGCGCTTGCTGCTGGCGGCAGGATTCCGATGATTGATGTCGAAATTCCCATCATCAATAAAGATGCATACATCGTAACTTTTCGACCTTTTCTATCGCCAATATGTCCAAAGAAAATCGCACCAAATGGACCTGCAATATATCCAATCGCAAATGACATATAAGAAAGGATCAGCGCTGTTGTTCCATTTCCTGTCTGTGAGAAAAACACTTTATTAAATACAGTTCCTGCTGCTGTTCCATATAATAAGAAACAATACCATTGCACCGCACTTTCAAACAATGTGATCGTTGCAATTTTTCGAAAATTATTTTTTTCCATATATTTTATCCTCCTTCTTGTTAATCTTCTTCCCCTTCATAGTATTTAAATGGCCATGGTCCTGAATAATCAGCACCCGTTGGAATTGTCTGATAATGTGTATTAATGCGATCTCCTTGAAGATCATGAATCAAATATCCTGGATTTCCAAGGAAGAAGCGATCTCCTCCACCTTTAAATTCCTCTTTTTTCTCTTCCTCTGTAAGATTTATATCATTTTTCCCCCTAAAATCAACTTCCATCTGCATTGCGATCGGTGGACATGTCACACATGGAATTTTATGCCATGATGTAAAAATAGCAGTATGCATATGACCACAACATAACGTAACATTTTCATGTTTATTTAAGATCTGTGCAAGTCTGTCTGCCTGATCAAATCCTTCATCCATTGCTGGCAATCCTGTTACAAATGGCGGATGATGTGTAAATACTAATGTTGGTTTCTCAGGATATTCTGTAATTCTTTCTTCCAGCCACTCTGCTACCCGATCGCTTAATCCACCCGAATGACAAGATGGTTTGCTTGTATCAATTACGATCACTCGAACTGGATATTCATCGATTGTATAGCAGATATAAGGTTTGATATCCTCTTTTACCGGAGTTTCCTCCGTAAACATTTCTAAAAAGAAGTCTCTTTTATCATGGTTCCCAGGAACAATGTAGACTGGTCTTGGAAGTTTTCTAAGTCCCTCTCTCATAAACTCATATCCTTCCCTTGTTCCACCCTCAGACAAATCCCCAGTCACTACAAAAAATTCTGGTAATTCATAATCCTTCATTGAACAAAAATAATCAATCGTCTGATGCAAGGCTTTCATTGTATCTGCTTTCTGGAAAGATAATTTCCCATCACCTCTTAAATGGAAATCTGAAATCTGAATAACTTTCATAAATGCAACCTCCTTTTTCATATCACGCTCTCGAGAATACATTTTTATTGTTCCGGAATAATAAATGTGTTAAAATTAATTAAACTTTTAATTTTTGTATCTCTGTTTCTTTAATTGAATTTTAACTTTTTCAATTGTTTTATTCAATTATTTTTAATTGTTTTAATAAAAATACAGATTATTGACTAATAATTCTCATCAATTTTTGTCTATTTTGAATAGTTTATTTCTGTTTTTTATTAAACTTTTAATGTTATTCAGGAGGGATTTATGTCATATTATAAAAAAGTTACATTAAAAGACATTGCAATGATTCAGGTGTTTCCGTTCAAGTTCATGTTTCCATTCGATCTTAAATTAAAACGCGAAGGCGTTTCTTTTTCCAATGAAACGGTTGAAAAGGTTCTGTCCTCTGCGAAAAAATTGGGATATGAGATTTCTTCTTCCCAAAAAAAGAATGGTACACCCGCTTACAATACTCAAAGATCCGCAAAATATATTGCTATTTTTTGCCCTAACATATCAAACTCTTATTACTCTACAATCGCACAATCCATTGAGCAGGCTGCTTATCAAAAAGGATTTAAAACTTTGATCATCACGACTTTTCGTGATGAAACCTTAGAAAAAGAGTTCCTTCAGGATATGATCAAACTACATGTTAGTGGTATTGTTTTTACTATGATGCCTCAATGCCCACCGTTTTTAGAAAAGATTGCTAAGAAATATCCCGTGATCGTTATCGGAGATAAAACAACAGATATTGATCTGAATGTCATCGAGACAAGCAACTATACTGCTGGAGTTTTGATGGCTGAACATTTATATGAACTTGGACACCGTAATATCGCATTTTTAACAACCACGATTGGTAAAAGTCTGTCTCTTGCCATGCGTTATCAACGTTTAAAAGCAATTCAAAACACCTATAAGAAACTTTGTATGAATGAACCTTATAATATCATTGTAAAAGAAGCCAAAATCGATCCAGAACTTGAACGTAAAAATATTTTCTTAGAACACGGCGTTGGTTATCAATTATGCAATGAATGTCTTGATGACAGAAATCTCGCAAATCTTACTGCATTCATCGGTAACAACGATATGGTTTCTTATGGGATCATGGATGCGATCCTTAAAAAAGGCTATCAGATTCCAGATGATTTCAGTGTATGTGGGTTTGACAATGACTTTGCTTCCAGTCTGCTTCCGATCTCATTGACGACTGTGGAACATTACATGGAAGACAAAGGAAAGAAAGCATTTAATATGATCTATGAGAAGATTCAGGAAAAGGATGACTTCTTCGTTCAAGATGATAAATGTGTGATCCGTATTGAATACAAATCAAAACTTATTTCTCGTGATTCTACGAATGTTGCTCGTACACGAAAAAATATCAATTTATAACTTTTGCTATTAAAATTTTAATAATGTTTTTTAAGATAAAATTGGACACGGAACTAGTAGTGATCATTCCGTGTCCTTTTTGCGTTATAACATTTTGGTGATCTCAGAGAGATCTTCTAAGATCACATCAGGTTTTACATCACTTGTTTTTACATCTTCTCTTGTGCTCTCTCCACTTAGCACTAAGATTGATGTCACATCACTTTGATCTGCAACTGCGATGTCGGTATACAGCCGGTCCCCTACAATAGCGATCTCGTCCGGTTCGTATCCCGTTTCCTGGATGATATAGTCCAGTGTATGTTTCGACGGTTTTCCAAAGAATTCTGGAAATCTTCCCGTTGAAGCCTCAATTAATTTTGCCATGGAACCACAGTCTGGAATAAATGTTCCACCTTCCATCGGGCAGTTCCAGTCTGGATTGATTCCAAAGTATGTACAGCCATTTCGGATATAATGACATGCTTTGGAAAGCTTTTCATAAGTTAAGGTTGTATCGAATCCTAAGACTACGATATCTGGATCTTCGTCTGTCAGGTTCATATCAAAATATTGAAATTCCTGGATCAGGGATGGGGTCCCTAGCACATAAATACTCTTTCCATCGTAATGTTCTTTAAGATATTTGATGATCACATGACTTGAGATCATCATCTGATCTTTCTTGATCGGTATCCCAAGCTTCCCAAGTTTCTCAATATAAGCCCGCTGGCTTTTTGATGAATTATTGGTAAAGAAATAATATTCTCTTCCAGTTTCCTCGACTTTCTTTAAAAAATCTTTGGTGAATGGGAATAGTTCATTCCCAAGATAGATCGTTCCATCCATATCAAGGATAAAACATTTGATTTTTTCAAACATGAGCTGCCCTCCTATTTGATCACATCATCATAAAAATCATAGAATTTCAAAATTCTCATAAATGTGATACGGTCACGGATATATGGTGCAACTCTTGCTGTTTTTTCTTTCATATCCGGTGTAAATCCGATGTCTTCTAAGCTTTTTACTCCATGTACTTTCTCTAACATTGCAACAATCTCATCTGCTTTTGGAATCTCTTCTATGATCCTGATGATCTCTTCTGTTTTTTCTCTTAATACTTTTGGATCGATCAGATCTAACAGATTTGGATCATTTGTCTTTTTAATGCTTTCGCATAATTCTTTATTGGTAAATGTCTTTTCGATCAGGTCTGTCTCAATATCCACATGACCTTTTACCTTGAAGTTGCCCTCTTTTAAATATTTTACTGCTTCATGGTAGATGTCACTTACCTGGATCAGTCCGACTCCTACTTTCTCTCCATGGTATGCATCGATCTCATCATTGATCACTGCCATCTCCCAGAAATGTGCCATATGATGCTCTGCTCCGGATGCGGGACGGGAATGTCCTGTCATCTGCATGGCAAGTCCTGATAATAGTAATCCATACATTAATTCTTCATATGCATTGATATTTCTGTTGCACAGTCCGTCTAGCGATTCCTTTAATTTATCCAGTGCATCATATTCCATCTTGCAGATACGGTCACAGATATATTCTCCATCTAAGATATTTGTGATCTTCCAGTCTGCAAGCGCTGTATATTTTCCTAACAGATCTCCGACTCCGGATGCTGTCAGTCTCATTGGTGCATCTGTGATGATACGGCTGTCTGCAACGACTAAAATAGGAGATTCTGCAATCATACTCTTCTTAAATCCATACCATGACATAGCTGCAACTGTAGATACATAACCATCTACACTGGCTGCCGTTGGAACTGAGATAAATGGGATCTTTCTCTCATATGCATTGTATCTTGTCAGATCATGAACTGTTCCTGATCCGACTGCGATCATACAGTCTACTTCTTTGATCGGATCTAATTGTTCTTTGACTTTTGCTACTCCGATCTCGTTTGCATGAAGATTTTCTGGGTCTAATTTGATCACAGAAATTCCATTTAATAATTTTTTAACTTCTTTCCCTGCTGCCTCGTATGTATTGTCATCACATACCATAACAAGATGTCTGTATTGGTTATATGGTTCTTTGCTTAGGATCTCTGGGAGTTTTTTTAATGCTCCTTCTTCTAAGATCACATCATCTACAACTAATTGGTGGTCTCTGCCACAACTGCATTTTCCTGTGAATTCTTTGATATTGATTTTCATGTCAAACACCCTTTCCTGTCTATCTTTTATAAAAATACATTTTCATTTAAAATACCAATGAATGGTATAAAGAAACAACATTTTTCTGCTGTAAGATATCTTTCATCTTTTTTTGGTGTTTTGCCTAACGCAATAATTTCCTGGAATAACTTCAGATAATCTTTTTCTTCCGCAACTGCAAAGCAAAATACCAAATATACGATATTTCCTTCCGTAAATTCGATTCCTTCTGGGCACATTACAAGACTTAATCCATCTTTGTAGACATGTGCCTCTTTCTTTCCTGCATGCGCTAAAGCAATTCCTTTACTGATAATAATATAATCACCATATTCTTTTACATTTTCTACTGCTTTTTTTTCCGTAATCAGAACCAACACAGCCCTTTTTCTCTAAAATATCAGCTGCTTGTAAAATTCCTTGTTCCCATGTTATTTTTTCTTGTTTTATCATAATTTTTGATGGGTCTAGCATCTGTGCTAAAATACTTTTACCAGTACTTTGAATCTTCGTTTCCATCAATGCATAAACCTCATCAAAAAACTCATCTCTCTTGCTAGCATCTAATTTTTCAAGAAAAGTCTTCATAACATCCAAAAAATTTTGTTCTACATAGCGACTTTCATTTTCTGATTTATTTTCTTTTCTACCTAATAAAAATGCAATATTCTGTATCGCATTAATATCATTCATTGTTAGCTGTGCCTGCACTTTTACGCATGGGACACTTTCTGATCTTACGTTTACCGTTGAGATCACAAAATCAATCTTATTGCTCTTTAAAAATTCCTCAACGTCTCTACTTGGTATCACTGCGGCAACTCTAAAGTCAAAATAATTTTTAACCTGCGCCTCTAGATATTTTCCTGTTGCCATACTTCCTGGACATACGATCAATACTTCTAATAGATTTAAATATTCAAGATTTCGAACAAAAGCCGCGCATATATGAATCATGATTGATTCTTTCATCTCTTTTGTTAATGGATATCCTAAATATCTCTCTAAAATAATACTGTTTTTTTCAATTGTTTTTTCTAAAATTTCTTTTGGAATCGGAAGTTCATCGCTTAAAGGCATCTCAAAATCATAATCTTCCCAATTTTTTAATGTCCTTATATGTTCTAACAGCGATTCGATCAAAACCGTATCACTCTGAAGACTACATTCTATGTCTTCTCCGACCATTTGCAGAAAATATACTATGATTCCATATAATTCAACATCATTGATTTCTTTTTGTTCTGAACTTATATTAAAATCATGTTGTTTCATATATCGTCCAAAATCTTTTACATCATTTTTATTGATGCTGACTTCATATTTGTCTGCAAACCAATTTAAAAGATTATCACTTGCTGTATCTCCAGTTAATTTTTCCACTGTTCTTCTTTTCTTATTTATCTTTCTATTTAATATAACAAACAAATAAATTGAAACATAAGAAAATACTCGATCAGACACCAACATATGTTGCTGTTCCATATATTCTCTCAGATCCTCTTTTATCATTTCCAGAGGAATCTTCATACCTAATTTTCTTTGAATCAGTTGATGAAAAAAACTTTTTTCCATATAATCATCTTCAAGATCATGAAAAATCTGCATTAAAAGATTATTTCTGTCTTTTTGATCACATTCAATCTTTATTCCTTTACTACTTTTCATCAAAACATTTACATTAAATGCCAAGCAATAATCTTTTACGGTTTCAAAATCATTTAAGATTGTATTTCTACTAACATTTAATTTCTTTGCAAGATTTTGCATTGTTATATAGTCTTGACTCATCAGCAACTCTGCAATGATGTAAATCTGTCTTTCTTCTCTTGACATTTTGTACGAATAAGTATCCATATGATTCAATCGATCTTGAATTTTCATGATATCTTTTTCCAGAAGGATCAGCTTTTCTTTTTCATTTAATTTTGTTGGAGACATTTTTGCTTCCAACAAGAAATCATTAATTTCATTTACATCTGTTCTTAGTGTTTTTAATGATATCCTATATGTTGTGATGAGTTTCTTTACTTCCATACTTTTTGAATTACTTAAAATCAGCTTCTCAAGAATTTCTGTACTTCTCTTTCTCATAAATGTCTCCTATGTATGTCATCCTAACTGTTCCTGCAAATACTGAGGAATTTTATTTAATTCTTTTGTCATGCAGTTTTCAACGACTTCTTTATTCATAACAGCTTGCATTAATGTCTGTAAAAAATTCCAAATGTTGATCGCCATCTTTAATTGCTAAATTAAAAACTGCTGTCGTTTCTATACTTTCCTCGTCTGAATCCATTCTATAAAACGTTACTGGATTTTTCAATCTTAGAAAGCATACGCAATTATCTTTGATTCCTTCTACTTTACTATGTGGAATCGCAACAGGGACTTCACTTGGAAGTCCTGTTGGATATTCTTTTTCACGTTCAATACACGCATTCATAAAAGTTTCGTCTGCATATCCGGCATCTGCTATTGCCTGTCCACAAAGCCTGATCGCTTCTTCCCAGTCCTTTGCTTCTCCCTCGATTGCCAGATAATGATTTGTGTGTCCCATAAGTTTAAGCCTCCTATCCAATGATTCTATGGATGAATCCGATCAGGATACAAATTGGGTTCTGTCCAAAAAATCCATCTGTTACCATTCCACTGATATGTACACCTGTTGTCTTCATCATTAATGTTGCTTCTGGTGCAAAGAAGTTTGTTAAGAATGTTACTAAGAATAAACATAAAATTGTTGTTACAATACTACGGAATAAATTTCCTTTACTTGCCATAACACACATTGGTGTTACATAACATACAATTGTTAATAATCCGATTGGGAAATATGTCATGTTTGGAATGATAAATGCCATTAAGATAACACATGGGATTGCAATAACTGTTGATGTGATACAGCAAGGATCTCCTAATCCTAAAGCGATATCCATTCCGATGTAAATTTCTGCATCATCACCCATTTTACTCTTCATATAAGCACTTGCAGCATTTCCTAAAGCTGTAAGACCTTCCATCATAACTGTTACCATTCTTGGGATTAAGATCAATACTGCTGAAACTCCCATACCAATTGATAATGTTGTTCCGATATCCTGTTTTGTAATGATTCCTAGTAATACACCTACAACAACACCGATGACTGCTGGATCTCCAAAAAATCCTAATTTAGATTCAATCTTATCCATATTAACATCGATTTTATTTAATCCTGGGATGCAGTCAATAATCTTATTAAATAATGTTGCTAATGGGAATGTTGTTCCGATATAAGATAATGTAGAACATGTTGTTCCTTCTAGTCCGAAAAATTCCTGCCATGGTTTTGCAACAATCTGTCCAATGAATAAAGCTAAAACAGATGATGCTAATGTTACGATGACTCCTACTGCAATGCTATCTGTTAATGCATATGCCATTGCTCCTGGAATGATAAAATGGATATAGTTCCAAATATCTACGTTCATAACTTTTGTCCATTTTAATTTCAGTAAGATCAAGTTCACGATAACAATCAACGGCAATACAATTGGTGCAAACGGTACAGACCATGATGCAGCTCCTACTGCTGCGAATCCTAAGTCTGTTGTTGTAAATCCGCTACCCATTGTCTGATAATATTTAATAACTGGTTGAATACTTGTTGTCAATAAGTTAACAACTAAGCAAAGACCTTGAAATCCGATTCCTACCATCAATCCTGATTTGATTGCCTGTCCAAGTTTCATTCTGAAGAACAGACCAATGATGATCAATACGATTGGCAGCATAACCGCTGCTCCTAAATCTACAATTCCTTTAAAAAAGCTAAATACAGCATCCATTTTTATTCCTCCTATTTATTTGATCTTATTCTCCAAGAATTTTATGACATTCATCAATGATACTCTGTTTAATCTTGCCTTCATTGATTCCTGAAATCAGACCAAATACACTAATGCAAGGTTTTTCTAATGGTTTTCTGTAATTTGTTGTTGTTAAGATTAAATCTACATCATTTTGTTTTAAAGGAATCTCACTCATGCTTCCTTTTAAAATTTTTCCTGGGATGTTAGCATCTGCCAAAATCTTTTTTACTGCTTCCTGTGCTACTGTTGATGTTGCTACTCCACTTCCACATGCTACTAAGATTTTTACTTCATTTGCCATAATTTTTATCCTCCAAATATTTCTCTGTTGGTTGTATTTCGATTCGCTACTAATTCATGAATTAACTTATGCTATTATAATATATCTGACAAAAAAATCATTCAAGCCAAGTTTTCGTTTGTCTATTTTACTCAAAATGTGCTAAGTCAAATTCAGTTCTTGTACAAAATACTCATTTTTTGCTAATGAAATATCTGGATTTATATAATTTTAGCCAAATGATAAACCTTATATAAATTAATGCTGTAAACAAAAAGAACACGAAACTAGTAGTAATCGTTCCGTGTTCTTTTCGTATTATAACATTTTTGTAATCTCAGAGAGATCTTCTAAGATCACAATATCTACATCATCCTGTTTTGACTGAATTTTTGACATTGTACTTTTAACGATCTTTACAGGAATTCCTGCTACTTGTTTGTCACCTTCCATGACTGAGATCATATCTTCATTTAAAAGTGCTTTTCTTATACCAGAAGATGTAATATATAACTGGTTTGTCTCACGATCAAGAATTGATAAATTTCCTTCAAGTGTATTATTTCTTTATCTCGTCATTTATGCTGACTCAAATTTTATTATTTTTTAGATTTAATGCTATTGACATTTTTTGTAAATATATTATAATATTATAAAATTGTAAAATATTTACTTTTATTTTATAACTCAGTTCTTATAAATCTATACACATTGTCTATTTCTATCATATCTAACACAGGAGGATTATCTATGGCTAAAACTGACGAACTTATGAAAAAAATTATTTAAACATAAAGAAATATTCGCTGATCTCTTTAATGCAACTTTATTTAATGGAAAACAAATTATAAAGGCTGAAAAAATTAGCCAGAAACTCAAATAACTGAAAAATATTCATGTTGATAAATCTATTTCTAGCAATGTAAATCCAATCAATTCTTAAAACGCTATCGTGATCTTTGCATGCGTCAAGATGACAGTGTCTTACAAATCATACTAGGATGTGAAAAATCAGAGTGAGATTGATTATTCTATGCCAATTCGCACTATGCTCTATGATGCTTTAAAATACACTGAACAACTAAAACAACTTAGAACTCAGGAAGCGAAAAGATGGAACATACTATCATTCTAAATTAAGAAAAGATGATAAAGTTCTTCCTGTATTAACTCTTATTTTTTATTATGGTGATAAAGAATGGACTGCTGGAAAATGTATTCATGATCTTATTAAATGGCCAGAAGAACCTGAAATCAAATCCATTGTTCCAAATTATAAATTGAATTTGTTATGGGCTTATCAAATAAACAATATTGACAAGTACAAAAGCGATTTACAGTATATTCTCTCCATGCTAAAATATAAGGAAGAAGAAAAATCTTTAAAACAATACATTTCTGACAATAATGATAAAATACAAAATATGAATCAAGACAGCCACAATGTTGCTGTTGCACTACTAAATCAAAACTTACCAAAATTAATAGATAATCAGAAAGGAGATTTTCGTATGGGGGAAAATGCATTGCAAGCAATTTATGATCGTGGTGTTAATCAAGGTGAGGTCTTACATTTGATTATGCAAATCAACAAAAAAATCCTTAACAACAAAAATTTAGATACTATTGCAAATGAATTAGAGGAAAAAAAAGAGGATATTCTTCCTATCTATACTATCATCAAAGAACATCCAGATAAATCCAAAGAACAAATATATGCAATTTTAAAAAAAGAATCCTAGTATAAAAAGCCGATAGAATCATACAAAATAAAATATGATCCCATCGGCTTTTTTCATCTCATCTACACCAATCACTATCTACCCCAGATACCCCAACTCCTTAGATATCTGCCCAGCAGTCCTATTAAGTTCATCCAACACAAATTCCTTCTTCTTATCATCCACACGAAATACCGGAATACTTGCACTCACTGCTGCCACGATCTTTCCTGTGTAATTTCTTACAGGCACTGCCATACAATACATCCCGATCCAGTATTCTTCGTCATTAACTCCGTATCCCTGTTTCTTCACTTTCTCTGCCTCATGGATCAACTCACTGACAGTTAAGATCGTATGTGGTGTATATGCTGGAAGTTCTTCTTTATCTTCGAATAACTTATAAATCTCTTCCTCGCTCATCTCACTGATCATCACTTTTCCAAGTGCTGTTGCATGAATGGATTCATACTCGCCCGGGCTTACACTGTTGTTCATGCCATTGCTCGTATATTCCATCTTAGAAATAATGATCGTTTCTTTTCCTTTGATTGTTCCATAATCAATCGTTTCGTTTAATTTCTTTCCAAGTTCTAATAAATGTGTTCGGTCAATATTAAATAACTGGTTCTGTGCTGGAACTGACAGCCCTACTTTATATAATTCCCAACCAAGACGATATCTGTTTGTTTCTTCACTCTTTTCAATATAACCATAATATTGCAGCGTATCTAATAAACGATGGACTGTACTCTTTCCGATTCCTAGTGCATCGCTTAATTCACTGACTCCTGCTCCAAGATTCCCTGTATTCTTTGCAAGATGATTTAACAATTCCAGTGCTTTCATTACCGTCTGCACTGGATATTTTGGTTCCTGTGCCATGACTTTCCTCCCATTTATCTGTTTTTACATCCTCTTTTGATCACTATCATTATATCAAACCCCGTCTTCACTATGCAAAATATTTTTCTTATATCTCGAACTTTTTTCTAGATTTTGAAACACTTCATATATAATCGAAAAAAGAGACGGTATTTTGACTTAATCCGTCTCTTGATCTTTTTTCTTTCTTATATATATCGATCTAAGATCTTATGCACGATGTTTCAAGTCTTTAAATGATTCTTCCTGTGGTCCTCTCTGGTCTTTCTTCGCAATATATAAACTTCCTGTTCCTGTTGCGCAAAGAATTGGTGGTTCACATGCTGTTGCAGCTGTATGCTCGATTCCTTCCATATCCGCATCTGTACGATCAAGCATTGTTGCTACCTTCCATGCTTCAAACTTGCATTTGTAAGACTGGTTTCCTACTTCTTCGATCCATCCTACATATTCCATAAAGTCGCCTACATAGACTGGTGCTGTAAATTCGATTTTCTCATATCCTAAGAACAAACTAATATCTCCGTCCGCATATACCATCAGTTCTGTTCCTACATCGCCCCACTGAACAACGATTCTTGCTCCATTAACGAGTCCACCTACATAGTGAGCATCTTTCTCACTCATCATCATGTGATGTACAACTTTCTTTCCGATCATAGCTCTTACCTCCATTTTCTGTGTTCTACTATTCAGAATCATTTTCTAAATGTTACTTTGTACTGTGATGGTAACATTGGATTGTATTTTTGTCAATACATTTTTGCATTTTTTCTATTATTTATTATCTCTTTCTATTATATAGAAAATTTAATTGCTATTTTTCTAATGAATCATGAAATACCTTCCCCTAACTGGAGAGTTGTTTCTGTCTATTTTTTATAAGTAATGCACAATTTTTCTGCAAGTTATTAAACATATTGTCTAAATATCGTTGTTTTTTTGTCAATCTTTTTCCAATTATTGTATTTATAAACAATCTGTTACGTGTAAACTTTTTT
>ENA-OQET01000668-OQET01000668.1-human-gut-metagenome-genome-assembly--contig:-NODE-668-length-17314-cov-2.792343_pt1 | contig 17314 bp, 16 predicted proteins | sample MGYA00242800_ERZ504645 | MGnify/ENA primary metagenome ERZ504645 (study PRJEB26092, sample SAMD00036308) | human gut metagenome | host: Homo sapiens | study: EMG produced TPA metagenomics assembly of... | reverse complement strand
AGGCAACTGCAGCAATCAGGAGCCTTCCGGGTGAAAAGGGAAAACTGCCTATTGTTGCCATGACTGCCAATGCTTTTGCAGAAGATGTACAGCTGGCCAAAAATACAGGCATGAATGGACATATCGCGAAACCGCTGGATATGAATAAGCTGAATGATGTTCTGGAAAGCTGGCTGTAACTGATTTTCATGTGATCACAAAGTATATTACTAGGAACAGAGTGAACAGTAACAGTAACTCAGGTGATGCTGCATAAATCCTCAAATACTCCTTGCATAAAAAATACAGCAATTATAATATAAATATAAAAGCTGGATGCGGAGGCTGACTTCTGAAAACAAAGAAAGGAAGTATAAAAATGGCGAAAATTTTAATCAGTCCGTCCAAATATTTACAGGGTGCGGGAGAAATGAAGAATCTTGGAACTTATGCTGCAAAGAGCGGAAAAAAAGCGTTGGTTCTGATCAGTAAAGGCGGATATAAAAGAATCGGTAAAACGATCGAAGAGAGCTTTGCTGAGAGTACCTGTGAGGTGGTTTTTGATTATTTTAACGGAGAATGCTGTAACAGTGAGATTGATCGTCTGGTAAAGATCGTAAAAGATGAGCAGTGTGATCTTACCATTGGTATTGGTGGAGGAAAGATCTTTGATACAGCGAAGGCAGTTGCATACTATGCGGGAACACCGGTATTTATCTGTCCGACGATCGCATCTACAGATGCCCCTTGCAGTGCTTTGTCTGTTATTTATACAGAAGAAGGAGTTTTTGAAAAATATCTGTTTCTTCCGGCGAATCCGAATCTTGTTCTGATGGATACAGATATCATCACCAAATCGCCGGTTCGTCTTACTGTGGCTGGTATGGGAGATGCACTGGCAACATATTTTGAGGCAAGGGCATGCAAGAGAAGCGGAGCAACTTCCTGTGCAGGAGGTAAGACAACAGAGGCTGCCATGGCACTGGCTGAACTTTGCTTTAATACCTTGATGGATGAGGGCGTAAAAGCTAAGATAGCTCTGGAAGCAGGCGTATGCACACCGGCAGTTGAGAAAGTGATTGAGGCTAATACACTTCTTTCTGGAATTGGTTTTGAAAGTGCAGGACTTGCAGGTGCACATGCGATCCATAACGGATTTACTGTACTGGAAGAATGCCATCATATGTATCATGGAGAAAAAGTTGCATTCGGAACCATCACACAGCTGGTACTGGAGAATATTCCCCAGGAAGATCTGGAAGAGATCATCTTATGGTGCATTGAAGTAGGACTTCCTGTTACTCTGGCAGAGCTTGGAGCTGGGAAGGTAACGGATGAGCAGCTTATGGAAGTTGCCACAACTGCATGTGCGGAGAATGATACACTTCACAACATGCCATTTGAAGTTACACCGGAAACTGTATTTGCAGCAATCAAAGCGGCAGATGCATATGGAAAATATTACCTGGACGAGGAATAAACAGATAAAAAGCAACTAGCTGATATAAATAAAATTGCAATCTGCAGAAACAAGAGTTATTAATTATTGTTATCCTGCAGGTTGCATTTTTTTTTATGTATGGCTGTAATATAACAGAAAGATCAGTAAATATCGGAACAGAAAACATACGGAGGAATATCTGTGGCAAAAAAACGAAAACCCAAAATGGAGCTGCGATATTATAAGATGCCGGAGGGGAGTCCCACCTTGCATTTGCTCGGACAGAAGTGGGTCCAGAATTATGGGAACGATATCGATTATCTCCATTTTCATAATTATCTGGAAATCGGGTTCTGCTATGAAGGACAGGGATTTATGATACTGGGAGAGGATAAGGTACAGTTTCATGACCGGATATTTTCGGTGATCCCAGCCAATTATCCACATACCACAAACAGTGATATTGGAACTATCAGCCGCTGGGAGTATCTTTTTATTGATGTAGAAGGATTCCTGGATAAATTTATTAATAATTCAGTAAAAAGAGAAAAAATCGTTCAGCGGATCAACTCCAGATCACTTTTTCTGAATGAAAAAGAAAACCGATCCATGGCAGGTAAGATCCTTAAGATCCTGGATATCATGCGGGATGGAGAGGAATTTTATCTGGAAGAAGCTAAGGGAGTTTTGGCATCGCTTCTTGTGGAAATCGCAAGGATAAACCGGGATTCAGGCGAAGAACGTTACAGCGAAGGCAGAGGAAAAGTCATGGATATGATATCCAGGTTCCAGGATTATATTTCTGATCATTACATGGAGGATCTTCGTATTGACGAACTGGCAGAATACTGTCATATCAGTGAAACTCATTTGCGCCGGATATTTACGACTTACATGAAGATGAGTCCGCTGGAATATATCAATACGATCCGTATCCAGGCGGCCTGTGATTATCTGAAAAAAACAGATCAGCCAATTGCAGATATAGCACATAAGTGTGGTTTTACCACCAATTCCACATTTAACCGGAATTTTCGTCAGGTTACGGGAATGACACCTCTGGAGTGGAGAAAACGTCCGGAGAACTATGAACAGCAGCTTCTTAAGTTTGACATCCATTCAGAGGAAGGCTGGTAAAACAACAAAACCAGATCTGTGGATCTGTCACGACAGAATAGAAATATCAGACTGTATGTGGATCAGGCGGATAGAAAGAGGTAAGAAATGTACGATTACAGGATTGTGGAGCAGGTCTCCAGAAAAAAGAACATATGTCAGGAACTCTCAGAAAAGTAATGGTGATCTTTGCGGTGATTTTTGTACTGATGGGTATCACGAATCTCTCAGGCATTTATGCTTCCGGGATTTCTTCTGGCGCTGCTATATTTTGTTTATGACATATTCAGCCAGAGAGACTATGAATATACCATGGAAAACGGACAACTGACCATAGATGTGATCTATGGAAAAAAATATCGTAAAACAGCTCACGTGCTGAATCTTGAGGAGATGGAAGTGACAGCACCTCACTATCATGAAAAAGTGGCAAAATATAAAAAGAATACCGGAACGGAGAAACTGAAAAAATACGATTATACCTCTTATGAAGATGATGTGCCTTACTATACCATGATCATTCAGGAAGATGGACGTAAAATAAAACTTCTTCTGGATCTGACAGAGGAAATGCTGCATACGATGAAAACACAGTTCCCTGAAAGGGTTTATTTTGCATAATATACAGAAATGTTTGTGAAATATATATAAAAAACAATATGAAATTTTATGAAATAGAAACAAAAGTCTTCTTTTTTGACGAAAAATGTTTGCATAATGTCGAAAAAGGAGGCTTTTTTTGAAATTTTGACGAACGTAAAAAGAGAAAATCCTCAAAGTGCATATTTTTTGTAAAAATATAGCTGGATAATAGTGCACAATCAATAAAATGGTTGAAATTGCACATTATATGAACAATTCTGCAAACTATAGAGGAAATACGGATGCTATAATCTATTCATAAGCAAACGGGAAATGCTTAATAAAGGAGGAAAAGTAAATGAAGAAAAAATTACTCGCAGTATTAATGACAGGTATCATGGCAATGTCTTTTGCTGCAACTACTACAGCAGTATATGCAAAAGGTGATGACGATAACACCCTGACTGTATGGGCATGGGATCAGAACTTCAACATCAAGGCTATGAATATTGCAGGTGAGCAGTATGCAAAGGATCACGAAGGATTCAAGGTTGATGTAGTTGAGACATCTTCTGATGACTGCCAGACCAAACTTACAACAGCAGCAAACGCCGGAGATTACAGCACACTTCCGGACATCGTTCTGATGCAGGACAACAGCTATCAGAAATATCTGAAGAGTTATCCGGATGCTTTTACAGATCTGAAGGATATGGATATCAACTGGGATGATTTCGGAAAACTGAAACAGTCCTACTCCATGGTAGATGACACACATTACGGAGTTCCGTTTGATAACGGTGCAACAATTGCCTGCTATCGTACAGATATCCTGGAAGAAGCAGGATATACCATTGATGATCTTACAGATATCACATGGAGCAAATTCATGGAGATCGGAAAAGACGTTCACGAAAAAACAGGTAAATATCTCCTTACAAGTGAAGCAACAGGTGGCGATACTCTGATGATGATGATCCAGTCCTGTGGAGCAAACTTCGTAAATGATGACGGAGAGGCTTATATCGTTGGCAACGATGTAGCAGAGAAATGCGTAGATCTTTATGTGGATCTTGTAAAGAACAATGTTGTTAAATTAGTAAATAACTGGGATGAGTACATCTCCACAATCACAGGCGGAGAGGCTGCCGGTATCGTTAACGGTAACTGGATCACAGCTACACTGATGGGAACAGAGGATCAGAAGGGTCTGTGGCAGATCACAACAATGCCGAAGGTTGACGGCGTTGATACAGCTACAAACTATGCAAACAATGGCGGATCTTCCTGGTACATTACATCCAACTGCAAGAATGTAGAGCTTGCTGAGGACTTCCTTGCAAGCACATTTGGTTCCAGCACAGACTTCTATGATGCAATCCTTCCGGAAACAGGTGCAATTTCCTGCTACCTGCCGGCTGGTGAGTCTGAGGTTTACAATGAGCCAAGCGAGTTCTTCAATAACCAGCCGATCTTCTCAACAATTGTAGAGTACTCTTCACACATTCCGGAATTTACAAAAACTCCGTACCACTATGAGGCAAGAGAGTGCATCAACACAGCTGTTGTTAATATCGTAAATGGCACAGACAAAGAATCTGCACTTCAGGAAGCACAGGATACACTGGCATTCAAGATGACAGAGTAAAGCTGAAATATTAAAGAAATACAAAGCAGGGGACTGCATGCAGTCCCTTGTCTTATGTAAAGGTTTAGATGTTTGAAAGGAGGAGTTCCTGTGAATTCCAAAAAAAGTGGCATGTCTCTGGTAGCGAAACAGAGAGCGGCAGGCTGGATCTTTCTGGCACCGGCAACGATCATGATCGCTGTCATGAGTTTTATCCGATGATCCGTGCATTTATCATTTCTTTACAGACAGGTGCCGGAGCAAACATGAGGTTTGCGGATCCGATCTTCAGTAACTATAAACGTATCATGATGGATAAGGTATTCCAGCAGTCCATCGTCAATACTTTCCTGTAATCTTATTATTCAGGTACCGATCATGCTGGTCCTTGCGATCCTGCTTGCACAGCTTCTGAATAACAAGGATCTGAAATTTCAAAGGCTTTTTCCGTACATGTGTATTCTTCCATGTGCAATCATCTCTTGTATCTTATTCTCTGATCTTCCGTTCTATGTTTGCAACAGACGGTCTGATCAACAGCATCCTGATCAAACTTGGAATTTTAACAACTGGCTATAACTTCCTGGGTAACTCCACAAGTGCAAAGATCGTGATCATCATCGCACTGATCTGGAGATGGACAGGATATAACATGGTGTTCTATCTGGCAGGTCTTCAGAATATTGAATATTCTGTATACGAGGCAGCAAAGATCGATGGTGCCAATGGCTGGAAGACTTTCTGGAAAATTACCGTACCACTTCTGAAACCGACAATTATCATGACATTTATTATGTCGATCAATGGTACACTGCAGTTGTTTGATGAGTCTGTCAACCTGACAAAAGGTGGCCCGGCGAACTCAACCATCACAATGTCCCATTATGTTTATAATACATGCTTCATCAACGTGCCAAACTTCGGATATGCGGCAGCAATGTCATTTATCATATTTATCATGGTAGCGATCCTGGCCTTTATCAATTTGAAAGTAGGTGATACACGTGACTGAGAAAAAGAACAAATCCGCAATTCAGAGAAGATTGATTCCAACCTATATTTTTCTGATCATCGTATCATTTATCTCTGTATTTCCGCTGTACTGGATGATCTCTGCGGCAACCAATACATCCACAGATGTATCCAGAGGTCGGATCCTTCCGGGTACATATTTTATGCAGAACTTTAAAAACCTGACTGCACAGCAGCCGCTGTGGAGAGCTCTTGGAAACTCTCTGTTTTATGCAGCTCTTACCACAGTGATCTGCCTTCTGATCTGTTCTATTGCAGGTTATGGCTTTGAGGTATATCATGACAGATGGAAAGACAGACTGTTTTCCATCCTACTTCTTGCCATGATGATTCCGCAGGTTGCAACGATGGTTCCTTTATTTAAGATGTTTTCAAAAGCAGGACTCTTAAATACAGCGGTAGGTTTTATTCTCCCGATCATCTCCACACCATTTATGATCATGATGTTCCGTCAGAATGCCAGAGCATTTCCTGTTGATATCATTGAAGCAGCACGTATTGACGGATTAAGCGAGGTAAGGATCTTTTTCCAGATGTTTATCCCGACTATGAAATCTACTTATGCGGCGGCAGCAGTTATCACATTTATGAATGCATGGAATTCCTATCTGTGGCCGAAGGTAATCATGACAGATAATAAGGCGATGACCATGCCGATGTTGATCGCCAATCTGATCACAGGATATGTAACGGATTACGGCATGCTGATGTGCGGCGTATTATTCTGTTCCATTCCGACTATGATCGTATTCTTCGTATTACAGAAACAGTTCGCAGAGGGTATTACTGGAGCTGTAAAATAATTTTAAAACAAAAAGGATGCTGCTGAAATCTTTAGGTATATTGTATAATATGCTTTAACTGAATTATGCAGTATCCTTTTCTTGACCAGAGCAGGTGTCTGGTATAAAGCTTCGTAGCGAAGCGGGTGCTTTTTGTCCGCTTGATGCGAATCAAATCATAAGGAGATAAAAAAAATGGCAGAGCAGATCAGATATGACCATTATCTGCACGGCGGCGATTACAACCCTGAGCAGTGGCTGGACAGACCGGATATTCTGAAAAAAGATATCGAATATTTCAAAAAAGCCCATATCAATACCGTTTCCATGGGAATGTTTTCCTGGGCGGTGCTGGAACCGGAAGAGGGGAAATATAACTTTGACTGGCTGGAAGAGGTGATCGATAATCTGTATAAAGAAGGGATTTATACGATCCTGTCCACACCTTCCGGAGCAAGACCGAAATGGATGGCAGATAAATATGAAGAAGTTCTTCGCATGGATCCGGATCGCACAAGAAGATTTTTCGGTGGAAGACATAATCACTGTTATACTTCTCCAGTATACAGGGAAAAAGTCTACAATATTAATAAGAAGCTTTCTGAACGTTTCGGAAAACATCCCGCAGTGCTTTTGTGGCATATTTCCAATGAATATGGCGGAGAATGCCACTGTCCTCTGTGCCGGGAAAAATTCCGGGAATGGCTGAAAGAAAAATACGGGACCATCGAAAATTTAAATTCCAGCTGGTGCACAACGTTCTGGAGCCATACCTATAACAGCTTTGATCAGATCGAAAGTCCTTCGCCAAAGGGGGAAAATGCTCTTCATGCACTTACCTTGGACTGGAAACGTTTTGTTACAGACAGGACTGTGGATTTTATGAAGCATGAGATTTCTGCGATCCGTGCAGGTGGTTCCGAGCTTCCGGCAACCGCCAATCTGATGTATGACTACAACGGACTGGACTATAAAAAATTTAAGGATGTTATGGATATTGCATCCTGGGATAATTATCCAAGCTGGCATAAAAAAGACAATTATACCACAGCGTTGGACGGAGCCATGCAGCATGATCTTATGCGAAGCATCAAGAAAGCACCGTTTCTTCTGATGGAATCCTGTCCCTCTGCGACCAACTGGAAGCCTATCAACAAGCTGAAAAAACCAGGAATACATCTGGCTGCCTCTCTGCAGGCAGTTGCTCATGGTTCAGACAGTGTTCTGTATTTCCAGCTTCGTCAGAGCCAGGGAGCCTCTGAGAAATTCCATGGTGCGGTGATCGATCACTACGGTGGGGATGATACTCGTATTTTCCGCGAAGTGACAGAGGTAGGAGAAGCGTTGGAGCAGATCCGGGAAACTGCTGGAAGCGTGACGAAGTCTCCGGTGGCTGTTCTCTATGACCGGGAAAATGACTGGGCGCTGAAGGATGCGCAGGGACCTCGAAACGAGGATATGCATTATCAGGAAACTGTACTGAAACAGTATCGTGCTCTCCGAAGAAAAGGCTATAATACAGATATCATCAATATGGAACATGAGCTGTCCCGGTACCGTTTGGTAACGGCACCGATGGCCGACATGTTTTATCATGGATATGCCGAAAAGCTTCGCACTTTTGCAAAAAACGGTGGTACTTTGGTAATTTCCTACTGGTCCGGACTTGTAGATGAAACAGATAAATGCTATCTGGAGGGAACCCCTCACGGACTGATGGAAGCAGCTGGTATCCGTACGGAAGAAATCGATGCACTTTATGACTGGGAAGAAAACGTAGGTATCCCGGAAACAGGAAATCATCTCAGAATTACAGAAAGCTATACCTGCAAAAATCTCTGTGAGCTTGCAAAGGTTTCCGATGCGGAAGTACTGCTGCGTTATGGAAGGGATTTCTATCAGGGGTATCCGGTACTGACTCACAAGAAATACGGAAAGGGCCATGTTTATTATGTGGCGGCAGATATGGAAGCAGCCTTTTATGAGGATTTTCTGGGAAGGGCAGCAGAGGAAGCAGGCGTGAAGATGCCGCTTACATTTATACCGGAAGGTATTTCTGTGACAACCAGAGAAAATGAGGATACGGAATATCTGTTTATCCAGAATTTCGGAGAAAAGACAGAAACGGTTTCTGTCCCGGGGGATTACGAAGTTCTCTACGGATCAACGGATGAAAATATGGCTCCGCTTGCCACCAGGATCTTAAAGCGGAAAAATAATCATAGTAAAAAAATCACAGCAAAAAGTATAAAGCATATTTGGTTTCGGACGGTATGCTTTTACTGCTGTCTGGGAAAGAGAAGGTAAAATGGCAGGTACACCAAAAGAAAAGATAAAAAGAATAGCGGATCAGTTTGCATTTACCGGAGAACTGGTTTCCTGCGGCCCCTGCGGAAGCGGGCATATCAACGAAACCTATATGCTTAGATATCGGATCGGAGAGATGGGGTCCATTAAGGTGATCCTTCAGAAGATCAATCGGGAGATCTTTCAGAAACCGGAAGAACTGATGGAGAACATTGCCGGAGTCACCAGGCATCTGAAAAAGAAAGTTCTTCAGAAGGGAGGAGATCCGGAACGGGAGGTTCTGAACCTGATTCCGACAAAGGACGGGAAGGCATTCCTGACAGATGAAAACGGAGAATGCTGGAGAGCTTATATTTTATTACCGACGCAGTAAGCTATGATCTGGCGGAAAACCGGAGGATTTTTATGAAAGTGCAGTTGCATTTGGAAAATTCCAGGAAATGCTGGCGGATTACCCGGCAGAGACTCTGCATGAAACGATAAAGGATTTCCATGATACAAAGAAACGTTTTCAGACTTTGCAAAAAATGCCATGAGAAGGACAGCTGCCATCGTGCCGCATCCGTAAAAGAAGAGATCGCATTTGCGTTTCAGCATGAGTATCTGGCAAATGTATTCGGTGAGCTTCTGGCAAAAGGTGAGGTGCCCCTTCGGGTAACACACAACGATACGAAGCTGAATAACGTTATGATCGACCTGGAAACAGGAAGGGGAATCTGTGTAGTGGACCTGGACACGGTTATGCCGGGACTTGCCATGAATGATTTTGGAGATTCCATTCGTTTCGGGGCCAGCACTGCATTGGAGGATGAGAAAGATTTAAGCAAAGTTTCCTGTGATATGGAGCTCTATGAAATCTATGTAAAAGGCTTTCTGGAAAGCTGTGGAGATAAGCTCAGTGCAAAAGAGATCGAGATGCTTCCCATGGGAGCTAAGGTGATGACTTTTGAATGCGGAATACGATTCCTGACGGATTATCTGGAAGGAGATCATTATTTTAAGATCGACCGGGAAGAACACAATCTAGACCGCTGCCGCACACAGTTTAAGCTGGTGGCTGATATGGAACAGAAATGGGATACTATGCAGACGATCGTGAAAAAATATCAGAAATAAAAAAAAACAGGGGGTTTTTACAATGGAGGTAAAGCGATGAGCGAAACAAAAGGAAGAGTGACTATTCCGACAGATCTGGATGTGATTCCGGAGACACTGAAAATGCTGGACGAGTGGGGTGCAGATGCCATCCGTGACTGTGACGGAACGGAAATTTTCCGGCAGAGTTGAAGAAAACCGGCGCAAAGATTTATGCAACTTATTATACCACCAGAAAGGATAATGCCTGGGCAAAGGCCCATCCGGAAGAAATCCAGCAGATGTATATCATGACATCCTTTCACACGGCAGTGTCGGATACTCTGGAAATCCATCTGATGGATCATCTGTATCCGGATATGCTGGCAGTGAATACAAGAGATGATATCAGAAGATGGTGGGAAGTCATTGACCGGACTACAGGGGAAGCTGTCAGTACAGAGGAATGGTCATACGATGAAAAAAACGGAAATGTTGTGATCAGGCCGGCGAAAGAGTTTCATGAGTATACGGTAAGTTTTCTTGCATATATCATGTGGGATCCGGTACATATGTACAATGCAGTTGTCAATGACTGGAAGGATGTAGAGCCTCAGATCACTTTTGATGTGCGTCAGCCCGCAACACGTGCACATTCCATGGATCGCCTCCGCAGATTTCTGGATTCCCATGATTATGTGAATGTAGTACGATTTACTACCTTTTTTCACCAGTTCACACTGATCTTTGATGAGATGGCACGGGAAAAATATGTAGACTGGTTCGGGTATTCCGCTTCGGTGAGCCCCTATATCCTGGAACAGTTTGAGCAGGAAGTGGGATATAAGTTCCGTCCGGAGTTTATCATTGATCAGGGATATATGAACAACACTTATCGGATCCCATCAAAAGAGTTTAAAGATTTCCAGGCCTTCCAGAGACGGGAAGTGGCGAAGCTTGCAAAGGAAATGGTAGACATTGTCCATGAATACGGAAAAGAGGCCATGATGTTCATGGGCGATCACTGGATCGGTATGGAGCCCTTTATGGATGAGTTTGCTTCCATCGGGCTGGATGCGGTAGTGGGAAGCGTCGGAAACGGAGCGACCCTACGTTTGTTCAGTGATATTAAACATGTAAAATATACAGAGGGAAGATTTCTGCCGTACTTTTTCCCGGACACCTTCCATGAGGGCGGGGATCCTGTAAAAGAGGCAAAAGTAAACTGGGTGACTGCAAGAAGAGCTATCCTTCGAAGTCCGATCCAGAGAATTGGATACGGCGGTTATCTGAAACTGGCTCTGGAATTTCCGGATTTTGTACAGTATATCAAGGAAGTCTGCCAGGAATTCCGTGTGCTCTACGACAATATCCAGGGAACCACACCGTACTGCGTAAAACGTGTGGCTGTTTTAAACTGCTGGGGAAAAATGCGCTCCTGGGGCAACCATATGGTACATCATGCCATCTATTACAAGCAGAACTATTCCTATTTCGGAATTATCGAGGCATTAAGTGGTGCGCCTTTTGATGTTTCCTTTATCAGCTTTGACGATATCCGTGAGGATAAAGATCTACTGAATGATTTTGATGTGATCATCAATGTAGGTGATGCGGACACTGCACAGTCCGGTGGTGAGAACTGGGCAGATCCGGAAATCCTTACAGCAGTGCGGAAATTTGTCTATAATGGCGGCGGATTTATTGGCGTCGGTGAACCGGCAGCTCATCAGTGGCAGGGAAAATTCTTCCAGCTGGATGACATCCTTGGTGTAGAGGAAGAAAGAGGATTTAATCTTAATACCGATAAATACAACTGGGAAGAGCATAAAGATCATTTTATCCTGAAGGATACAGACGGAACCGTAGATTTCGGTGAGGGGAAAAAGAATATCTTCGCACTTCCAGATACGAAGATCCTTATCCAGAAAGATCAGGAAGTCCAGATGGCAGTAAAAACCTTCGGAAAAGGCAGAGGTGTTTACATCAGCGGACTTCCGTACAGCTTCTGCAACAGCCGTATCCTTTATCGTGCTGTGCTCTGGTCAGCAGCGGCAGAAAATGAGCTTTTCTGCTGGTTTTCTTCCAATTATAATGTGGAAGTACATGCTTATGTGAAAAATAAAAAGTATTGTGTGGTAAACAACACCTATGAGCCACAGGACACTACGGTTTACACAGGGGATGGAAAGAGCTTTGACCTTCATCTGGAAGCTAATGAGATCCGCTGGTATCAGATCTGAGAAAGCAGGATACAGGTTTACTGATAAAGAAAAGCTGTGAAATTGTCTGAGGGCGTTGACAGAGAAAAAAACTTATAATATAATAAATCCATTCTAAAAGTAGGAAAACAAAGCTGTTGTAATAGAGAAAATCTATTATAACAGCTTTTTGTTATTGTTGACAAACAATTTTGCTTACAAAGAGGAGGCCTTTATGAACAAAAAGATTAAGACAGTGTTTTCATATCTGATGATCATTGTGGGAGCGATCCTGGCCAGTTTTTCTGTTGCCTGTATTTTGCTTCCCAATGATGCCATCGATTACGGAACTGCCGGAATCGCCATTATCATAAGCAAGCTGACAGGGTATAATCTGTCGTTATGTGTGCTGCTTGTGTTTCTGCCGTTTCTCATAGCTGGGGTCATTCTTATCGGTAAGTATTTCTTTGCAAAAACGTTCGTGGGCTTTGTTGTCTACACAATAGGTCTTTCCTACTTTGAAAAAATCCCTTTTGAGCTGAATACAGAGCATTTTATTGCAGTAGCCTTTGGAGGTGCGATCCTTGGTGTGGGACTGTCTCTGATCCTTCGAAACGGTGGCTGTATTGACGGTTCTGAGATCTTTGCCAATATCATTGTAAAAAAGATTTACAATCATTCCGGAAAGGACTACAGTATTTCCTACATATTGATCGCATTTAATGCCTGTGTATATGGAGCTGTGTTTGTACTTCTTGACAGAGATTCCGCACTTTTAAGTCTTCTGGTATACATTGTGGCGACTTCCATCATCGATCATTTCACAGATCATTTTGAGGCACTGAAACAGGTGACGATCATCACAAAGGATCCTGATGCGATCATCTGTGATATTAAGGAGGAACTGAATAAAACCTGTACCATCATCAACTCTTCCGGCGTGATCGCAGGAGAGAACAAGACTCTGATCTGCTATGTAAATTATTTTGAACTGCAGAAAGTAAAAGAGATCATTTCAAGGAATAAAGGATCTTTCAGTACCGTTTCCACCATTGACGAGATCCTGCGGTAAGGCATGTCTGTAAATGAGAATGCAGATATTTCTTTTGCAGAAAAGAGTGCTTTTTCTTCGAAAAATAAAAGCAGAAAAAGCAGTATTGTGATAAAATAGAAGAAAATATTTCAAAGACAAACTAAAATGATCAGAAGAAAGAGGTAGATAAGATTATGAATAAAAGCAGAAAAAAAGACACTGAAGCATTTCGGATAGAGAAGCCTCAGTATATTACAGTAAATGATATTACTTACGCACAAGGTGGATTCCTGGTTCGGACATTGCAGGCGGGATCTGAAACTGGATATAATCTACCCGGAAACAAAAGATGGAAAAATCTATCCCTGCATCCTCTGGATCTGTGGAGGCGCATGGCTGATGATGGATAAATCCGCACATAATCTTTATCTGAGCAGACTGGCATCCAGTGGCTTTGTAGTGGCAAGTGTGGAGTATCGTACTTCCAATCAGGGCCCGTATCCCATGCCGCTGCAGGATGTAAAGGCAGCTATCCGTTACCTGAAAGCCCATGCAGACCGGTTCCGCATCAACAAAGAGCAGATAGGAGTTATGGGAGAGTCTGCCGGAGGATATCTTACCTGTATGGCTGCGCTGGACAATGATCCGGCTCTGGATGTGGGAGAGTATCTGGAAGAATCCAGTAAGGTACAGGCTGCCTGCCCATGGTATCCGCCTACGGATCTTTCCGCATTTCCATGTGAATCTGCAGAAAAATGTGCTTCTTCCGCAGAATCCCTTCTGCTTGGATTTAATTCCATGTTAAATAAAGAAAAGGCATACCAGAGCAGTCCGGTTTTCCAAGGTTACGAAGGATGCACCGCCATTTCTGATCATCCATGGCAACTGCGATCAGGTCGTTCCTTATGTTCAGTCGGAAACTTTATACGGACTTCTGGAGAAAAAAAGGACTGTGATGTCACTTTGCTGACACTGGATGGTGCAGACCATGCAGATATCCAGTTTTTCCAGGATGAGGTGTGGAACCGGATTGCAGAGTTTTTCCATGAAAAACTGAAATAAATAAAAGACAGGAGCACAGATCATCCAGCAGTTGTTGTAAATATGTGATCCTGAAAAGACCAAAATAGAAAAGAGAACACAAATGATAACATTAAACGATTATCTGTATTCCGGAGATACTCTTCTCCGGATACTGAAGAAATACATTCGGGATCTTAGGACAGAGGCGAAGAAAAAACATAATGAGATCGATCTGGTACACTGTAATTTTTTGATCCAGATCCAGGAGCTTCTGGAGCATAATGATTTCCTCACTGCCCAGTCTCAGAAGATCCGGGAATTTTATAAATATATGGCAGGGGAATATCCGTTTCTGGCGTTTACCTTCAAGGGAAGAATCAAATCCCTGATCCGTGCGGAGGAAAAATTTAACGGATATGTAGTAGAATTTATTTATGACTACTATAAAGAATATGGGGAATATCCTTCTGTATCCCAGATCAAGGAACGGTTAAGCTGTTTCCGCGATTTTATTGCCTACAGGATCGTTATCGCCATGCCCAGATGTCATCTGAAAAATGGTGAGAATGTCAGAGAAGAAGAGCTTCGTTATCTTTATGAGATCGCCAATATACTTCCGGGATTTCTGGAAGAAAGAGGATTTACCGCAGAGCCGGCCAGAGGAGTGCAGGAAAGTACATCACCACTGCTCAGCAGAGAAGCAAAGCCTTACTATAGGGATTACATCTGTAATAACAGTGAGGATGATTATCAGTCTCTGCATATCACGTTTTATGATAACAGTTCCCGAAGCTATATGGAAGTACAGCTGCGGACCAAAGAAATGGATGATGTTGCGGAGATTGGTTCCGCCAACCATTTAAGCTATGAGAAAAAACAGGAAAGTGAACGCAGGAGAAGGGACGCGGTTCCCCAGGGGGAATGTATCTATTTTGACGAGGCCTATGAGCGGGGTATGCGGCTTCTTGGACTGGATCTTGCTGCGCTGGACGTTAATATGCTTTGGTGCGGTAAACAACAGCCTGATCAATGATGGCTGCGGACTGTTCCGCGGAAGGATGATCCTTCCTTATGAGCATCTTTCCCGTTTTCAGAATGATATCGTTGACTGAGGGAGGATGACATGAAAGACTTGACAAAAGGGAGACCTTCCACATTGATCCTGTCCTTTGCACTTCCTGTATTTCTGGGAAATCTCCTGCAGCTGACGTACAGCCTGGCAGATACTAGGATCGTGGGGAGCTTTCTGAAAGAAGATGCGCTGGCTGCAGTAGGGGTCACCAGTCCTTTAAGCGGGCTGATCATCGGTTTTCTGATGGGCCTTGCAAATGGATTTGCCATCGTCACCGCACAGAAATTCGGTGCCGGAAACCGGGAAGAAGTGCGAAAATCCTTTGCGCTGTCTCTTGTAATGGGCAGCGTGATTTCTCTGATCCTGACTGTTTTGGGACTTTTGTTTCTGCATCCGATCCTGAGGTTCCTGAATGTTCCGGATCATTTGACGGGAACTGCCAGGCAGTATATCTTTATTATTATCGCAGGTATGCTGGCAACGTTTCTTTATGATACCTGCGCGGCATCTCTGCGCGCACTTGGGGATACGGTGACGCCTCTTGTGATCCTGGCAGTGTCTGTAACTTTAAATATCGCAGGAGATCTGTTTTTTATTCTGGTAGTAAAAGCAGGAGTTCAGGGAGCTGCCGTTGCCACGGTACTTTCACAGACGCTGGCATTTCTTATATGCTGGTTTTACATGATCCGCAGGTATGAGATCCTACGGCTGAAAAAAGAGGATTTTTTTCGGTCTCGAAAGAAATATGATGAAAAATATGCTGAGTGCCGGACTTTCTATGGGACTTGTAAGCTCTCTTGTAAATCTTGGTACACTGGCACTTCAGACCTCCATCAATCGGCTGGGAAGAGATATCATTGTGGCACATACAGCAGCTCGTAAGATCACAGAGATGTTTATGATCATGTTTGGCGTGTTCGGCCAGACCATGGCGATCTTCTGTGGCCAGAACGCAGGTGCAGGGAGAATGGACCGGGTACGCTATGGAATTGGTCTTGCAGTTCTGTATACCTGTATCTGGTCCGTGATGACTGTGATCTTCAGTTTTACCATTGGAAAACAGCTGATCTATCTGGTCACAGGAAGCCATAATGAAACGGTGATCCGCAATGCCGCCAATTATCTTAAATTTGATACGATCTTTTATTTCGTAACGGCTGTGATCAGTGTCCTCAGAAATGCTATGCAGGGCCTTGGAGAAACGGTGATCCCTCTGGTTTCCAGTGCGCTGGAGATGATCGGAAAAGTAGTGATCGCGGTGACTCTGGTGCCACTTCTCGGATATACCGGCGTGATCGTAGCAGAACCGATAGTCTGGGTCATTATGGTGATCCCGCTGATCGTGAAGATACTTAAGATGCCGGAATTAAAGAAAACAGTCTGAGAGATTCGAAGATCCGATGAGAAAGATTCGCGTGAAAAATAAAAAGCACATTGTATGGAATGAGCCGCCACCGGAAAGTATGACTTTTGGGGTGGTTCAACCATAGCAATGTGCTTTCTTTAATTTTACATAGTTTCTGTCGCTTCTTTTACGTTTTCCTTTTCAGGAAAGATATGTCTGAAAATAAAACGTACGATCGGACCTGCATAGATTAGCTGCCAGAAGAATGCCATCGGGAAGTTGAATGCGGTTGTCTGAAGCCATACAGCTACAAACTGATTTCCTGCATCCTTAAAGAGAATGGTTGCCGCGAGGCTCATTAACGGGCACATGAAAGCAACGGAAGGAACGGAGATCGCAAGGATCCTGCTGAACGGATGGCAGCTTTTGAAATCTACCATGCGCATTGCACAACCAAAAGCAAGCTTGGATACAAGGAAGAAGTCAAGGATAAATGCGATCGGTCCCATGATCACCAGTTCATGAAAAGCGTCAAGGAACACACGGTTTGTCATACTCCCTGTGTTCAGGGAAATGTTGTAGCAGATCATGGCATAAACCATGAAAAATACCATAATAATTGTAAAAATTACTTCCTGAAATTTGTTTTTGGGCATAAAAAAAAAATTCTCCTTGTTCTAATTAATGATAACTACAGGTT
>ENA-OQET01000667-OQET01000667.1-human-gut-metagenome-genome-assembly--contig:-NODE-667-length-17322-cov-3.881652_pt1 | contig 17322 bp, 16 predicted proteins | sample MGYA00242800_ERZ504645 | MGnify/ENA primary metagenome ERZ504645 (study PRJEB26092, sample SAMD00036308) | human gut metagenome | host: Homo sapiens | study: EMG produced TPA metagenomics assembly of... | reverse complement strand
CTATAGAGAAAAATTCTTTTTCAAAGTGTAAACCGTATATTAATTAAAATATATTACATTTTTATAAATGAATTATAAACCAAATTTTTCAGCAGTTTTTACTACAATAGCACATTCACAACGTTTTTTCTGTAATTCACAACCAAGTTCATATGGTTCATGGATATTGCCATGGAATAAGTCATGCATTAGCATGACAACCACCACTACAGAAGAATTTAGCCCAACAATCACGACATTTTCTTTGCTTAATACATGAGTTTTTCTAAATTCTTTGGAAGCTCTTTATTTTTTACGCCTTCAAATACATTTCCAAGCATATAATTTTCTCTGCCTGCAAACTGATGGCAAGGATACATATTACCATCTGCAGCTACAGCATAATATTCATGACCAGCTCCACAACCACTCAAGCGTTTAGCTACGCAAGGGCCATGTTCTAAATCGATATTAAAGTGGAAGAAGAAGAAACCTTTTCCTTCTTTTTTACGTTTTAAATAAATTTCTGTTAATTTATCATATTCAGCAAAGATTTTTGGTAAATCTTCTTTTGTAAAGCCATATGGAGAATCTTTTAATACAACTGGCTCTACAGATAAAATATCAAAACCTTCATCAGCCATGCTGAGTACATCCTTAGAAAAGTCCATATTGCGATTAGTGAATGTACCACGTAAATAGTAATTATTGCCATCACGGGAATCAACTAAAATTTTAAAGTTTTTAACAACTTTATCATATGTGCCATGTCCACCAACATCAGGACGCATATAATCATGAACTTCTTTTCTACCATCAAGGCTTAATACCATGCTGATATTGTTGTCATTGAGCCATTTAATATTTTCATCATTTAATAAAACACCATTTGTAGTAAGTGTTAATTTAAATACTTTTCCTGTTTCTTTTTCTTTTTGACGTACATATTCTGTTACATATTTTACAACAGGCATATTAACAAGTGGTTCGCCACCGAAAAAGTCAATTTCGCAATGTTTACGTTTACCGCTATGTGCAATGATATAATCAACAGCAGCTTTACCAACTTCTTTTGTCATCAAACGACGGTCATGACCCATATCACCTGTACCAGCAAAACAATATTTACAACGTAAATTGCAATCTTCTGCTACAAGAAGGCACATAGATTTTACAAGACCTGTTTCGCCAAAATATGGAGGTACATCAATATCAGGAGCAAATAATTCTCCACGTTCCATTAATTCATGTAATTCTTCTAAAATTTCACGAAGGTCTTTTTCATCATATTTATCAGCCAAATTTTTAATTACTTCTTCATCATTTGTGCCATCAAAATAATCCATTACATCATAAACAGTTTTATCAATTAAATGTACAGTAGAGCTATTTACATCTAATAATATGTACATTCCATTTTGATAAAACTTGTGTATTTTATTACTCATAGCCATTATTTAAAATTCACACCTCTAAAAATAAATATAATTTATAATTAAACTCAATATATAAATTTATAATCGAGTTATTTATTACCATAAATTTTAAACTTTTTAAAATCACTAAGAAAGGGACTGTCAATACAGCCCCCTACTTGAGAAATATTAGTGTTTTTCGCAAACCTGATTGCCAACTGTGCAAGAAGTTTTGCAAGCAGACTGACAAGAAGCTTGGCATTCGCCACAACCGCCAGTTTTAATAGTAGCCTGAAGGTAAGGTTTGTTAACAGTTTTAATATGTTTCATACTTATCTCTCCTTTGCGATTTAATATATAATATTGTATATGTTTTTAATCAAATAAGCAAGTCTAGCAAAATATATAAAAAAACTACCTGAAAATCATCATCTTCAAGTAGTTTTTTCATTTTCTATTATTTTTCTGGTATTAAAATAATTTGCACTGGTAAATTTGATGCTCCTGGTGGTGTATATAAAAAGCTTAATTTATCACTATTATTATATGTTCCTAAATAAGCATAGTAATTAATATCTTTTTCATGTCCAAAGAATGGCAAATCATCTGGTGTAGAAATCATTTTATATTCACCATTTTCACCAACTTTTACTGCCATAGCACCAGCATAAACTCCACCTAAAGGCTTAAGATAAAAACTTGTCTTTCCTTTGCCTTCAAGCTTAGGCTCAAAATTATATACTATACCATAATTACCAAAATTTTTGTGTAACAGAATTATCGGTATTATCTTTACCATATTTATAAAGGTCTGTTTTATTATCACCTATATAAAAATACGCTTTTCCCATTTCTTCTGGATTATAAGCTCTTCTATTTGTTAAATAGCGTTCTTTTCCTTCATACGTTCCTCTTAAACGATGCTGGTCTTTTTCCAAAATAGGTGCATAATTTACATATCTTAATAAATTTTTATCAGTAGGTGCAATTACCACACTCACCTTTAATGGTTCTTGCGCATAAAAATCAAAAAGACCATATACTAAACCACCACTTGGTACAATACGTTCATCATCTTCTACACGCAAAAAAGTTTTACTATATGGAGCAAGTTTTATTTCTCTAGTTTCATGACTATTAAAATATCTTTGCATAGTTACTTTTCCTACATAAAGATAATCTTCACTAGGACCTGCCACAGCTTCTTTTGTTACTTTAACCACATTAGATTTATCAGACATATTCTGAATAACTACAGCTATTTTTTTATCTTCCTTCATTCCATTCAAGTGATAATACAATAATCGTGTATCACCTTTTACTGTATCTTGATATAAAATCCCATCTTGCTCCACAGTTTCAGGAGAATCAGAAAATAAAAGGGTAGTATCATCATCTTTTGTTTCCATAAATAATAATTTATCGGCTTCATATTTTTCTACATCTTTATCTTTATTTGTTAAAACTATTGTGTTTTTTAAATCTTTTTCCTTATTATCTTGAGCTTGAGCTAATGTAAAATTACATATCATTGCCAATGATAATACAAATGAAAAATCTTATTTTTTTCATAAACAAAAATACCCTATCCTTTATTAATGCTGATTAATTCCTAATCTATATAAAATTTTTGTCTTTAATATACGCCATTGAAAACCTATATAGCCAAAACGATAATTTGACACATTTGTTCGTTGTAATAAATATTTATCAGTTTTAAAAGTATTATATCCAGCATCACCTGTTACTGCTGCTAAATAATTATTATCTTTTAAACACTGAATACTTTCCTTTGTATAAACTCCATTAGGATAAGAAAAGAAATATATTGTTTTTAATCCATTCCATTCCATCAATAATTTAGATAATTTAATTTCATTATCCAAATTTTCTACTTCAGTCAATGGTAAATGATTTGCCGTATGACTGCCAATTTCAATATTATTATCCTGCATTTCTTTTAACTGTTGCCAACTAACATAATTTTCTTTACCAATATAATTAGTTGCCATAAACATAGTGGCTTTCATACCCATTGCATTAATCATAGGCATCATATTAGTATAATTATCCTCATAGCCATCATCAAAAGTTATAATAATAGGATTTTCTGGCAATTCTTCACCATATTTTTCAGCACGAATAAAATCCATCATTGAAATTGTATGGTAATTATTTTCCTTAAAATAATCCAATTGTTCTTGAAATTGTTCCCTAGATAAAGAATAATCATCTGTATCTACAGTGTCATCATTGACACGATGATATTCAAAAATCATAACTCCCTTTGGTGGATAAATATATACTGAAGCAATCACTCCACCCATAAATATTACAAATAAAAGTATTATACTCAACGCTATTTTTTTAAATTCATTCTTTTATACTATTGTCCTTCCTGATTTGCATTGCTAAAGCATCAATCTTACGCATGCGATGATTAATCGCAGAACGACTACAATTTAACAATTCCGCCAACTCGGTAAGCGAAGCCTCTGGATTATTTAAACGTAAATTAGCCGTTTGTTTTAATACTTTCGGTAACTCATCATATTCATCATATTTTATCAATAAATTTATATTCTCAATTTGCTTCATAGCAGCATTAATCGTTCTTTGTAAATTAGCAGTTTCACAATTAACTAAACGATTAACCTGATTTCTAATTTCTTTTAAATTACGTGCAGATTCAAAAGCTTGCAATAAACTTTCCTCTACACCAATTAAAGCTAATAATTCTAAAATAGCTTCACTTTCTTTTAAATATACAATATATACATTTTTTCTATCTGTAAGCCCTACAGGTAAATATAATTCATGACACAAATCACGTATCAACTTTGCAAAAGTATAATTATCTGTTACAAATTCTAAATGATATTCACCTTCTGGTTTATTGACAGAACCACCACCTAAAAAAGCCCCTCTTAGATAAGCTATCTTACAACAATCATTTTGTAAAATATTGCGGTCAGTACCTGCATCTAATAAATTTTTTGCAGTCAAAAACCCTAATTTCTTCAAAATGCTACTAGCTTCTGGCGATGGTGTAGCTCTAACAGCATAATTATTGTGTTTTCGTAGACGACGAGAACGTCTAACTGTAACTTCTGTATGAATACCTTGTGGTACACTTGCTTTTAACAAAGTCAAAATTTTTCTGGCTACTGCCGCATTTTCAGTAACAAAATTTATATCCAAAATCATGTTTGCTATTAAAAGAAATAGTGGCTCCCATACGTAGCAGTGCAGCTAATTCCGCTGTTTTGCAACATACTTGAGAGCCTAACACATGTACCAATTCATTTTTAACTTGACTTGCAAATGATGGCATCTAAAACCAACTTTCAAAATATATTATTCTATTTTAAACTCAATTTTCATTTTAATGTATGATATATTTTCATTACATTTTGTGCTAATTTCATTGAATCATGATGTATCATTTCTGAATCATCAATTATATCTGCTTTAAATAAACCAACACCTAAATCTTCTACAGCTTTTTCGTCAACAAGCACAGGATATTGACCTTTTTGTGCATAATATTCCTGCATTTCTGCAGAAATTTCTTTATTATTAACTAAAACATAATCAACTATACCTGCACCGCCATGTTCAATCAAAGCTTTTACATGCATAGAAGCCGTATAATCATCTGTTTCTCCTGGTTGAGTCATTACATTACAAATATAAATCTTTATAGCTTTACTTTTTTTGATTTCATCAGCAATATTATCCACTAATAAATTAGGGATTATACTTGTATATAAACTTCCTGGACCAAATACAATGACTTCAGCTTCTCTGATAGCTTTTATGGAAGAAGGCACTGGTTCTACATGATGTGGAAAAATATGCACACGTTTTATTCTTTTATGCACTAACGGAATTTGAGACTCACCCTCTACGATAGTTCCATCTTCCATAGTTGCACTTAAACGAATTTTAGCTGTTGTCGCTGGGAAAACTCTCCCTTTTACAGCTAAGACACGGCTTGATTCTTTTAAAGCTTGTTCAATATCGCCAGTAACTTCTGTCATTGCAGTGATAAATAAATTACCAAAACTATGGCCAGCTAAATCACTATTTCCACTAAAACGATATTGAAATAACTTTTCCATCATTGGTTCTGTATCTGCTAAAGCTACTAAACAATTTCGCAAATCGCCTGGAGGCACAATATTAAACTCCTCACGAAGTCTACCAGAAGAACCCCCATCATCTGCTACAGTAACAATAGCAGTAGCATTTCTAGTTTCCTCTTTCATACCACGAAGAAGCACAGAAAGACCTGTACCGCCACCGACCACAGTAACATTTGGGCCTTTATCCAATTTGCGATGTTCATAAATCATATCTACTAATCTTCCAGACTTATCAGGAACAAGCACTGTTATCAACGAACGAATGACCATTCTCGTAGCTAATAGCATTATTATCAAACCAAAGACGATTATAGCTATGCCTACGATTGCAGTTATCATATAATCATATGAACCTGTCCATGTATACACAGCATAAAATAAAAATTCTTCAATGCTATCTATATATTTATAATTGAATACTATGGCTAAGCCTAAACCTGTAAGCAGTGCACCAACAGCAAATAAACATAACCAACGCTTAAATCGCATTCCAGGATAAAGCCATTTTAATAAATGCATTTAATCCCCTACTTTCTTATATTTACTATGTTCAATTTGCTCTATGTTCTCTTACTTCATTTTTCATCAAATCACGATGTTCTAAATTTGCCACATAACCTTTTTCATTTAATAAATTATATAAATGATTAGCTATATATACAGAACGATGCATACCACCTGTACAGCCCACAGCAATTACCAACTGACTTTTTTCTTCATTGATATATTGTGGTATTAAAAATTCCACTAAATCATCTAATTTCTTCTTAAATTCTTTAGTAATTTCATGTTTTTCTATATAAGCTGCAACTTCTGGCACAGTTCCGCTCTTATAACGAAGTTTTTCATCATAAAATGGATTAGGCAAAAATCTTACATCAAAAACTAGATCAGCATCTAAAGGTAAACCGAATTTAAACCCAAAAGATAAAATACTGATGTTCATTTTCCCAGTATCATCAGTTTTAAACATCTTTGTAAGGCGTTCTTTCAATTCAGAGCGTTTTAAACAGCTAGTATCAATAATGAAATTAGCACGTTTTTTGATTTTATCTAAAGCTTTACGTTCAAGTTCAATAGCATCACTAACTAAAACATTAGGGTCCATTGGATGACGTCTACGAGTTTCTTTATAACGACGAATAATTACTTCATCAGAAGCATCCATAAATAATAAATGATAATTTACTTTTTGTGCATCAATCTCATCTAAAACTTGATTAAATGTATCAAAAAAGTCTTTACTACGTGTATCTACTACCAAGACAAATTTCTGCATATTTTCTGTAGAATTACTACATAAATCTACAAATTTTGGTATCAATACAGGAGGTAAATTATCAACACAAAAATAACCCAAATCTTCAAGATTACGACATGCTAATGTTTTCCCAGCTCCAGACATACCAGTAACAATTATCAAACGAAAATCTTTCATATCTAACACCTCTAATCTATAAACTAGGAACATTATCCATTCTTATATAATAATCGCTCAAATATCTTTTTTCAATACATATTTATAAATTGCTTCGGCAACGCCATCATGTTCACAATCGCCCACAACCACATCACCACAAGCCTTGACATCATCTTTAGCACTTCCCATAACAGCGCTAAATCCAGCCACTTTCAACATAGGAACATCATTATTTGCATCACCTATAGCCATCACTTCATCTATGCCCAAACCTAGTTTTTCTGCCAAATGATGAAGACCACTTGCTTTACTTATATTAGGTGCCATTATTTCTACATAATTAAATTGAGATTTCGCAGCATGAGCTTGACCAGAAAATTTTTCATTAAAAAGCCTTGCCACTTCATCACTTTCTTCATTACTAGTAGTGATGACTAAAATTTTAGGAATTCTATCTACTAATTCATATACTTTTTCTCCGATGGCATAACCTTTTATATTAATGCCTTCTTCATATCCTTTTGTCTTATCTGTATAAGTTTCGTAATATAATTTATCATCTTGATAAGTTTGAAAATAATACTTCATTTCTTTGCAATAATCATATATTTCACTGACAATTTTGGGAGGTAAAAAACCTTCAAAATAAACTTTTCCAGATACGGATTTTATTAAAGCACCATTATAAGTAATAATAGGCACATCTAATTCTAATTGTTCGGCAAATCTACGAGATGCTTCATACATTCTACCTGTTGCAATTGTTGGTATAATACCTTCTTTTGCCATTTCCTTTATAGCTTGTTTATTAGCTAGAGATATTTCACCATTTTTATTTAATAATGTACCATCTAAGTCTGTAGCAAATAATTTTATACTCATAAAACCACACTCTTTTCTTATTAAGAATTTATTCAATTATATCATAAACTTACATAATTTACTTTTTTATTTATCACCAAGATATACCATTCCCTGAAATGATATTATCTTCATTATCAGAACTAATTTGAACATTTAAAATCACAGGCATATTAGCTTCGCTTTCCATCCATGATTTCAATTTTATTACATCTTGGCTAGATAATTGTTCTTTTACATATACAATAACCATAAATTTTAAGGCATTTACTTCACCTTTTTCATTGATATTATTAATTGTTCCACCTTCAATCTTATCAATCTGTGGAAATAAAATCTTTCCTTTTGTATTAAAAGCTTTTAAGATTGCTTGATTATCCGTTATTCTTTGATATGCTGGATAATATTGTACACTTAAATTTTGATATTTCATCAAATCACTATCTTTATTAGCCACATTCAAAACGCCATCACGCTGTTGAATACTACTATTTATCAATTTTTCAATATCTTGTTTTGAATAACCTTCATCATAAACATTTTGAATAATTTTCAAATTTAAATCTTTAAGCTGGCTATAATTTAATAAATCTTTTTTCAATTTATCAATCTGTGTTTCTTCTAAAGTTTTGCCGATTAAAACTACTTCAAAAGTTTTACTATCTTCTCTTATATGATAAGCAACTACTTGTCTATCATCATAATTAAAATATTCATTTATATAGCTAGTAGCTTGTGCTTTTTCTACATTATCTCTTACACTTTGATAAGCTGTATATACACTAGGAATAATTGTTATAATGCCGATAATTGCTAAATAAAATTTCTGTCTGCGCAACACTTGAATAGACACATATTGTTTTGCAGGAACTTTAATAAATTTTAAAACTATAAAAGTTGATAAACAAATAAACACACCATTTATACAAAATAAATATAAAGCACCACTAAAGAATTTCAAAGAATCTGTAGCAATACCATATCCCGCAGTACAAAGTGGTGGCATCAAAGCTGTGGCAATGGCTACACCTGGAATTACATTACTTTTTTCTTTACGAGTTATACCTATTATCCCTGCAAGTCCACCAAATAATGCTATCAAAACATCCCATATCGTAGGTTCTGTACGTGCCAATAACTCTGAAGAAGCCGTAGAAATTGGTGATATATAAAAATAAATAGTTGATGTTAAAATGCAAAATCCTATTTGAAATAATAATTTTAAAAATGACTTACGTACATAAGCTGTATCATATGTAGCTATACCATAACCTATAGCCATAATAACACCCATAAGTGGAGATATTAACATTGCCCCAATAATTACAGCTGTACTATTCATATTCAAGCCAATAGAAGCAATAAACATAGCTAAAATTAAAATAGCCATATTCGTACCTTTTAATAAAGCTCCACTTTCAATTCTCTCGGAAATTTCTTCCATTGATGCCCTATCTGCATTCAAATCGAATACATCTAATAATACTTTTTTCAAATAGTCCATAAATTATCACCCTTTCTCAAAATAAATTTTGTGACTTTTCTTTAATTATAAATAACTTCATAACAATAAGCAAAATATTACTTTTAAATTTTTACATAAAAATAAAGGATAGATAATTTTTATCTATCCTTCTATCAAAATAATTATTTTTTATTATTAGATTTCGTAAAAATCAATCTTAGCTTTTATTTCACCCATAGGCTCAAAGACAATTCCTGTTGCTTCTTGCGTAGGATAAATACGAGAACTAATTACATATTCTCCACCATTGATGAAAATTTCTAAAGAAGAATAATCACTAAATATCTGCAAAGAAATCTTTTCATCTTGTAAATTAACTTTTACTTCACGTTCACCAGTTACACCTTTACCAGATTTATCGCGATTTAATTTAAATATTTTACTATTTTTATCATAGCTAATAACCGTTTCTTCATTTTCAGAAACACGCAATTTTAAGTTAAAACTGTTTGCTTTTGTCAAATCAAAAACAGTATTTAATTCATAACAATCGCCATTTATTCCTTCTAAAATACAATTTTGAACTAAGTTTACATCATAATTCACATTATTTTTTCTTAATTTTTTCAACTCTGGTATTGGTAAACTATATACTTTATTGTTTTTCACTTCTAAAACACGAGGAATACTCATCATACCAGCCCAACCTTCTTCTTGTTCTGGCATCTCGCTTTCCCACATAGCAAGCCAACCAATCATTAAACAACGATTATTTTTTTCATCCTGCATTATTTGCGGAGCATAAAAATCAAAACCATAGTCTAACATCTCAAAGTCATTTTCACGTTCAAAAATTCCTGTATTATAGTCCATTTTTCCTGAGAAATAACCTGATTGATGTAAATTTAAAAATTTATTACCTTCTGGCTCTACACCTTGAGGAGATAAAATCAATACTTCATGATTATCTATCTCTGCAAAATTAGGGCATTCCCACATAAAACCTAAATTTTCTTCTTCTGTAGACATAGCCATTACATTAACAAATTCCCAATTCAATAAATCCTTAGATTTATAAATTAATGCTTGTCCTGTTTTTTCTGTTGTTTGAGCCCCTACTACTTTGTAATACATATCATTATATTTCCAAACTTTAGGGTCTCTAAAATGCTCCTTAAGAATATTTAAATCTTCAGGAAAACTATCTATATTGATAATTGGATTGTTCTCCAATTTTTTAAAATTTATACCATCTTCACTGATTGCTACACATTGAGTTTGCAATTGTGCATCATCTTTATCAATTTTCTTTATCCCAAAACTACATGTCCTGTATGAAAAAGATATAAAGTATTATCTTTTTCTATTGCACTACCAGAAAAGCAACCATCTCTATCATATTCATCAGTTGGTGCAAGTGCTATCGGTTTTGTTTTCCAATTAACTAAATCCTTACTTGCTACATGTCCCCAATGCATAGGACCCCATTGGCTAGAATATGGATGATATTGATAAAATACATGATATTCACCATTAAAATAACAAAATCCATTAGGGTCATTAATCCAATTTGCAGGAGCACTAATATGATATTGTGGCTTCCAATAACTTTTTTTGGCAATTTTTGCCATTTTACTTTGATATTGTTCTGCTTTTGCTAAAGCTTCTAAATGTGTCAAAATCTCTCTCCTTATATTTCATGTTTATGAAATTAAAATTTCACGAGTATATATAAAACCCGTTTGATGGTTTTATATAATATCACCATCTTCAAAAAAATGCAACCTTTTTTTATAAATTATATTAATAACTAAATACGCTTAAAATTTATATTATATATTATGAATGTTAAATAAATATTAAGATTTTATAAAAAAAGAACTACTTAAAAAGTAGTTCTTTTAAATTTATTAATAATATATGATTAGAAATAAAATTCCATTTGTGCACGGAAGATATCTACATCTTGTCTACCTTCTGTACTTGTTGCATTTACTTGTGTACCTGTTGTATAGAATACTTCTATTGTTGTATTTTCCATTGGTACATAATCAAAGCCAAGTGTCCATCCTCTTACGTTTTCAGTATAGTCTACTGTTGCATCTATTGTTGAGAATGCACCTACATTTCTATAGTTTGTGAAGATTGCAAAGGAACCTACATCACTTGGATTGTGTTGTTTATAGCGAAGTTCACTAAACCATCCATCATTTACTACTTCACTGCCAACACTATCTGTTACTCCATCTAAATCAGATTTACTATATGCTGCCATTAATGTTAAATTGTCTGCAAGTTTTGTGTTAAATCCTGCTTCCCAAATATTTACACTATCTTGGAAATTATTGCCTTTTTCTGCTACTGTTACTTCATTCAATCTACCATATGTTGCACCAATTGATGTTACTGGGCTAAGATTATATTTCAATCTAGCAGAAGAATATTCTGTTCCAAGATATGCTCCATATTCTCCACCTGATTTATTTTCGAATTTAGTTCCAGCTAATGTTCTACTATCTTTTAATCTACCATAAGTTAATGCTCCAGATAAATCGCCAGCTTCAAATGTATATTCTGCACCAGAAATTTCAGTATCGATAATTCTTCCATATGAAGAAAATTCTCCATAACGACCTATTTTTAACATGCTATCGCCGAAATTACCTTCTGCATATATTTTATTTACTTGAATATCTTTATCTCCATATGCAGTGATGCTATCAGATTTCATATTATATTCTGTTTCAATCTGGCTTACACCTGTCCAATTGTCGTTTACTTTTCCTTTAATCCAGTATTCAATATGAGCATGGCTTGCACTATCTTTATCCCAATCAGCTTTTGGGTTAGTAGCATTGATATCACCATCATCATAACGTAAACGAGCTGTTCCTGTGAATTTTACATTATCACTTTTCTTTTCAAGGTCTGCTACTCTAACACCTAAATTATCTAGTTCTTCTGCAAATTCAGCAGCTAACTTATCTACAATAGCTTTATCTGCTTTTTGTAAATCTTCTTTTGCCATAGCACGAGCTACAATCTGAGCCATTTCATAACGTGTCATTGTTTTATTGCCCTGGTATGTTCCATCTGGGAAACCATCAATTACGCCATCAGCAGCAAGTGTTGCCACTGCATCATAAGCCCAGCTATCTTGAGGAACATCACTAAATGGGTTGCTAGCAGCTCCTGCTACTCCCGTACTCATTAAAACCAAAGCAGATGTTGTAATAGTTAATGTAGATTTGTTAAACATAATAAATTCTCTCCTAAAATATAAAATTTTTATTTAAAATAAAGTTTTTGCCTATAAAAATAATATTAAAATATTCAATCATTTATCTTTTATTTACTAGAGATTGATAAAATCTCAATCTCTAGTAAATTCATTTATATAATTTATTTTATTATTTATTAACTTTTTTGAAGTGCCATATAAATGCAGCATAATCGCCTTCAATAACAGGGCTTGGCATGCCTGCAAATAATTCTTTACCTTCTTCAGCTATACCACCAACAACTTTATCTGGAACATTAATGCCTACATACATTAATTCATCTCCGCCATAAAGTTTACCAGTACGCATATCTTCATAAATAGCATCAGCATCTAAACCTACAGCACAAATAGTTGCTAAATTATCATTTGGCACTGCTAATGTTCTAAAGAAGCTTACAACTGCTTCTGATTTATCTTTAGCTACAAAGCTCCATGCTGTTTCATTATTTTCAAATGGACTTTGAATTCTATAGAAATCACCAAATTGGATAAGTTCTCTAACTTCTTTATAAAATGCTACTTGAGCTTTAGTTTGAGCTTTTTCTTCATCAGTTAATTTTGTTAAATCAAGTTCATAACCAAAATTACCGCACATTGCAGAAATACCACGAGTAGCAAATGGTGTAATTCTAGCTACCTGATGATTTGGTACTGCTGAAACATGGCAACCCATAGCAACATTAGGATAAACCATAGATGTACCATATTGAATTTTCAAACGTTCAATAGCATCAGTATCATCACTTGTCCAAGTTTGTGGCATGTAGTATAAAATACCTGGGTCAAAACGACCGCCACCACCAGAGCAAGATTCAAATAAAACATTAGGGAAACGACTAGTAATTTCATCCATTACATGATATAAACCAAGCATATAACGATGAGCTACTTCGCGTTGACGTTCTGCTGGTAATACAGCAGAACCAATTTCTGTCATATTACGATTCATATCCCATTTTACATATTCGATATTTGCACTAGCAAGTACATCAGATACAGATTTAATAATATAATCGCAAACTTCTTTACGAGAAAGGTCTAAAATCAACTGACGACGTGCTGTAGAACGTGTACGACCTTCTATATGCAAGCACCAATCAGGATGTGCTTCATATAATTTACTGATAGGACATACCATTTCTGGTTCAAACCATAAACCAAATTTCATGCCCATACCATTGATTTCATCAACAAGTTTTTTCAAACCGCCACGGATTTTATTTTCATTTACGAACCAATCACCTAAAGAGCGGTCATCATTATTTCTTTCACCAAACCAACCGTCATCTAAAACGAATAATTCAATGCCGAATTCACTAGCTTGTTTAGCGATTTCTTTGATTTTAGTTTCATTGAAATCAAAATATGTTGCTTCCCAGTTATTAATAAGAACAGGACGAGCTTTATCACGCCATACACCACGCATTAAGCGTTTACCATATAAATTCTGATAAGTATGACTCATACCTGTTAAACCTTCGTTAGAGTAAACAAGTACAGCTTCAGGTGCTTGGAATTCTTCTCCAGCTTTTAATAACCATGTGAAATCAAATGGATTGATACCAATTTGCATTCTAGCTTTGCTATACATATCAACTTCTGTATTAGCTAAGAAGTTACCACTATATACTAAACTCATAGCATAAACATCGCCATTTGTTTCAGTAGCATCTTTACGAACAAGAGCCATAAATGGATTTTGCGCATGGCTACTTGCACCACGACGACTTTCTACACATTGTCCACCGATGCGAAGTGGTGTACGAATAATATGACGTTCTCTAGCCCAAGAACCAGAAAGCTGAATCATTTCAAATTTACTATCTTTAAAATCAACGTTTGCACTCAATACACGTTGAATTTTTACATCATCAGCACTTTTATTTATTACTTTAACGCTACGAGCGATAGCATTATATTCTTCAAAAACAGTAAAGGATAATTCTACATCAACATTTTTTACTTTATCAGTTAATGTAATAATTAAAGTTTGAGCTTCTTTATCTGCTTCCACATATGTTGCAGGTAAACCTTCTAATGCAGGTTTGCCATCAACAATTTTATAATCTACATATCTAAAATCTGTAGCACTTGTACCATCAGCAAATTCAAGTTCAATAGCAGGACTACGTAAGTCTGTAGAACCATATCCAGGATATTCTTGTTCTTTAGACTCTAAATGGAAAGCATCTATATTATCTGTATTAGCAACAAAGCTAAACCAATCTTTTCTACGTACAGTATAATCAAGATTTTCAGATTTTAAAGGACGCCCCCAATAAAGATGGAGTAAATGCCCTGTTTCTAAGACTTTCATCAAAAACTTTGATTTTAGAAGTTTTTAAATGAAATGTCTTTGTTTCTTGGTTAAATAAAATCATCTTTTATCCTCCTTGAATTAAAAAATTTCTTGCATTAATAACTAAATTAAAAATGCTAAGATTTTTTGCAAAATTCAATACAAATAAATCTGTAAACGTTTTCGCTTTTCTTGCCTAATATTATAATATTTATAAAAAATAAAATCAATGTTTTATGTTTCTAAAAATTGTATCTATGTTGTTCTTTTTCACTTAATTAAAAATTTTATTTAGCTAAATAAATTATGATATAATATACAAACAATAAAACATTTAAAGTGAGTGTGATTTTTATTATGATTTTAACAATAGAAAATTTATGTAAAACTTATGGAGAAAAAGTCTTATTTGAAAATGTAAACTTCAGTCTATCTTCAGGTGATAAAATAGGTATTGTTGGTGTCAATGGAACGGGTAAATCTACTTTTATCAAAGTTATTGCAGGTCTTATTCCTCAAGATAGTGGTAATATCATCGCTGGCAAAAATATAAAAATCGAATATCTATCACAAGATAAAATCTTCAATCCTGAAAATACAATTCTAATGGAAGTATTTCAGGGCAATCAACCTATTATGCAAGCGCTTTATGACTACGAAATCACTCTAGCTCAAAGTCAAAAAAATCCTCATGATCATAAATTACAAGAAAAAATCATTAAATTAACTAGTAAAATTGATGAATTAAATGGCTGGCAATTAGAAAGTGATGCTAAAACCATTTTAACTAAATTAGGTATTATGGATTTTTCTGCCCAAATAAAAACCTTATCTGGAGGACAACAAAAACGATTAGCTTTAGCTACAGCATTAATTCAACCATGTGATTTATTATTGCTTGACGAACCTACTAACCATTTAGACAGTGAAACTATCGCATGGCTTGAAGAATACCTTCAAAAATTGAAATGTGCTTTAATCATGGTAACACATGATAGATATTTCCTTGATTCTGTTGCTACTAAAATTTTAGAATTGGATAAAGGTAAATCTTATGTTTATACCGGTAACTATACTCAATTTTTAGAATTAAAAACTGCCAGAGAAGAACGCGAAGAAGCTTCAGAACAAAAACGTCAAAACTTTTTACGCAATGAACTAAAATGGATACGTCGTGGTGCTCAAGCTCGTTCTACCAAACAAAGAGCAAGAATACAACGATTTGAAGAAGTAAAAAATCAAAAAGTAAATATTGATAATAGTAAAATTGAAATGGGACTTGCAGGCTCTCGTCTAGGTCGCACTGTAATTGAATTAGAAAACGTAAATTATACTGTAGATAATAAAACAATCATTAAAGATTTCACTTATACAGTCTTACGAAATGACCGCATAGGTATTTTAGGACCTAATGGTTCTGGTAAAACTACCTTATTAAATATAATAGCTGGCATTTTGCCACCAACAACAGGAAATGTAAATATTGGTCAAACTGTAAAAATTGGATATTTTGCTCAAAAAAATATTGATATGGACGAAAGACTTCGCCCTATTGAATATATCAAAGAAGTTGCTCATCACATAACATTAGCTGATGGTACACAACTAAGTGCATCTCAATTAATGGAAAGATTTTTATTCCCAGGTACCTTACAATGGACTCCTATCAGTAAATTATCTGGTGGTGAAAAACGTCGTTTATTCCTATTGCGAGTTTTAATGAGTTCTCCTAATGTTCTATTACTAGACGAACCTACAAATGATTTAGATTTACAAACTATGTCTATTTTAGAAGAATTCATTGATAATTTTAATGGTGCTATTATATTTGTATCCCATGACCGCTTTTTCATTGACCGCTTAGCAGATAAAGTCTTTGTTTATCAGCAAGATGGCTCTCTTCGTCAATATCCTGGTGGCTATTCTTATTACAAAGGTATTGAAGAAAAAGAATTGGCTGCATTAGAAAAAGGAAAAAATACTGAAACAAAAAATACCATTTCTGATACAGAAAAAACATCTAAAAATACCACAACTAAAACTGAGCCCGTAAAAAAAACTTTCTTTTAAAGAACAAAAAGAATATGCTGAAATTGAAGCCATAATTGCTGAAACAGAAGGAAAACTAAAAGTAGTACAACTTCAAATGAGTCAAAATGCTTCTGATTATGGCAAATTAAATGAACTAACAAAAGAAGAAACTGCTCTTCAAGAAAAATTAGATTATTTAATGGAACGTTGGGCATATTTAGAAGAATTAGCTGAAAATAGCAAATAAATCTAACAAAAAAGCTTTCTATTTAGTACAAACTATGATATGCACCAAAAATATTGGACATATTAATTAAGCTACTAATTGAGACTTAGTTCTGTATTCTACGGGACTAAGTCCTTTTAGTTTTATCTTTATCCGTTTTGTATTATAATATTTTATATAAGATTTTAACTCTTT
>ENA-OQET01000666-OQET01000666.1-human-gut-metagenome-genome-assembly--contig:-NODE-666-length-17334-cov-6.011042_pt1 | contig 17334 bp, 17 predicted proteins | sample MGYA00242800_ERZ504645 | MGnify/ENA primary metagenome ERZ504645 (study PRJEB26092, sample SAMD00036308) | human gut metagenome | host: Homo sapiens | study: EMG produced TPA metagenomics assembly of... | reverse complement strand
GTGACGTGTTCATTTATGTCGGCGGGGAAAATGATGTGTGGGTTGAAGATATTTTAAGTTCCATGCCGGATAAAGACCGGGTTTCGATAAGACTTCTCGATTGTGTTGAAACGGAGGAAGAAGAACATGTAGAAGGAATGAAAGAACCGGCAGGAGACTCTCACCATGAAATGCACGGTGAAGAGGAACATGAGGGATCTGTCCATGAAATTGACGAACATGTATGGACGTCTCCTGTCAATGCATCTGTGATCGTGGAGAAGATCAAAGAAGTTCTCATTCAAAAAGACTCTGAAAATAAAGCGGCGTATGAGGAAAACGCAGATAGATATCAGACAGAGCTTGCACAATTGGATAAGCGGTTTCGAGAAGTTGTGAGACAGTCAAAAAGAAATTTATTAATATTCGGAGATCGTTTTCCGTTTCTTTATTTTGCAAAAGAGTATGGATTGGAATATTATGCGGCATTTCCGGGATGCGCAGGTGATACAGAGCCGAGCGCGGCGACAATGGTATTTTTGATTGAAAAGGCAAAAGACGAGAACGTTCCGGCAGTGCTTAAAATGGAGTTAAGCAATGCAGACATTGCAAATGCGGTAGCCGAAGCTTCCGGTACGGAAGTGAGAATATTTTATAGCTGCCATAACCTTTCGGCAGAAGATTTTGAAAAAGGCGAGACATATCTTACGATGATGCAAAAGAACGCAGATACGTTAAAGGAGGTTTTGAACTGATGGCGCTGATAACGTGTGAAAATGTTTCCATCGGTTACGAAGGACAAACGGTTGTAAAAGAATTGAATTTTTCTATTGAAAGGGGAGATTACCTCTGCATTGTCGGAGAGAATGGATCAGGTAAAAGCACCCTTGTCAAAAGCCTGCTCGGACTAAAAGGCGCAGACCGGGGGAAAATCATATACGGAGACGGACTGAAGAAAAATGAGATCGGATATCTGCCGCAGAAAAATGAAGAGCAAAAAGGATTTCCTGCCAGCGTTTATGAAGTCGTTTTGTCGGGAAGATTAAACGGCCGTGGGTGGAAGCCGTTTTATAGGAAAGAAGATAAAGAAGCTGCGGCAGAAAAGATGGAAATGTTAGGAATCACAGATTTGGCGCGCCAATGCTTTCGGGATCTTTCGGGCGGACAGCAGCAAAGAGCGCTTCTTGCAAGGGCGCTTTGTGCGACGAAAAGCCTACTTTTACTTGATGAACCTGTGACGGGACTTGATCCGATCGTAACAGGAGAATTTTATGATCTGATCCGAAAGATCAATCAGGAATCAAATATCGCGGTTGTGATGGTCTCTCATGATATAGAAACTGCAGTGGAAAATGCAAGTCATATTCTTCATTTGCAGGAGACGGTCCGATTTTCGGAACGGCAGAAGACTATCGTAAAAGCCGGATCGGAAAGAAATTCCTCGGAGGTGAAGAGCATGATTGATACGATTGTGGAAATGTTTTCTTATCCGTTTATGGTACGGGCGTTTGCGGTAGGTTCATTAGTTGCCCTTTGCGCCGCGCTGCTTGGCGTCAGTCTTGTGCTGAAACAATATTCGATGATAGGAGACGGCTTGTCTCATGTTGGTTTTGGCGCTCTTGCGGTGGCAACTGCGTTTCAGGCAGCTCCGCTTTCTGTTGCGATCCCGGTTGTTGTACTTGCTGCTGTTTTGATTTTAAGGATAAAGGGAAACGGCAAGATCAAAGGTGATGCGGCAATCGCGCTTATTTCGACAACCTCTCTTGCCCTTGGAGTCATGGTGATTTCCATGACGACAGGAATGAATACAGATGTGTACAATTATATGTTCGGCAGTATTTTGGCTATGAGCGCCGAAGATGTTCGGCTGAGTGTTATTTTGGCGGGAATCGTTCTCGTTTTGTATCTTCTTTTTTATAATAAAATATTTGCGGTCACATTCGATGAAACATTTGCGCAGGCAACGGGAGTAAAAGCCAATCTGTACAATACGCTGATCGCTGTGCTGACAGCCGTGACAATCGTGCTTGGGATGCGGATGATGGGAGCTCTTTTGATCTCCAGTCTGATCATCTTTCCGGCGCTGACGTCGATGCGTGTATGCAGAACATTTCGGTCTGTCATTATAAATTCCGCCGTAATATCTGTTTTATGTCTTGTGATCGGGATTGCGATTTCTTATGTATGGGCAACTCCCGCAGGAGCAAGTGTTGTCATCGTAAATGCTGCGGCTCTAGCGGTGTATTCTATTGTCGGAATGATACGATGCAGAAAGTAACAGTTCCGACTGCGTCATTCGTAAAACCGCACGGGTGCTTCTTGTGGCCGGTGCTGCTGTTTTACTCATGAACGGGCGGACGTCTGTATGGCTGAACTGCTGCCATAGATAAAAAAAGATCAAGGATAGGAAATTGACAAGATACCGGATACAAAGTATCATATTGCTTAAGATGCCGGAAGAGAAAATTTGGATTCGGAGTTGTTGTTTTTTCAGGCAATGAGAGTATGAGAGACAGACCCTTAGTTTGAGGAGGTAAGATTTTGAGACAGATTACGGGAAATAAGCTGCTCGTAAGAGCGTTAAAAGAAGAAGGAGTCGATACGATTTTCGGATATCCGGGAGCGTGTACGATTGATATTAGCGATGAGTTATACAGACAAGATGAGATCAAAGTGATCTTGCCAAGACATGAACAGGCGCTTGTACATGCGGCAGATGCATATGCGCGGACACGGGAAAGTCCGCGTGTGCCTTGTGACAAGCGGTCCGGGAGCGACGAATCTTGTTACCGGGTTGGCAACGGCGAATTATGACAGTGTGCCGTTAGTTTGTTTTACAGGTCAGGTGGCCCGCCATCTGATCGGAAACGATGCGTTTCAGGAAGTGGATATCGTAGGAATCACACGAAGTATTACAAAGTACGGTGTGACCGTGAGTAAAAGAGAAGATCTTGGAAGGATCATTAAAGAGGCGTTTTATATTGCGCGGACAGGGAGACCGGGACCAGTGCTGATCGACCTTCCGAAAGATGTGATGAGTGAGCTTGGAAGCCCGGAATATCCGGAAACGGTAAATCTTCGTGGATATAAGCCGAATACGAGCGTTCATATGGGGCAGCTTAAACGCGCGCTTAAGATGCTCAATAAGGCGAAAAAACCGCTGTTTCTTGCAGGAGGCGGAGTGAATATCGCAAGAGCGAATAAAGAGTTTACGGAAGTAGTCAATATAACAAACGTTCCTGTAGTGACGACGATCATGGGACGAGGCGCGGTTCCGACAGATCATCCGCTGTTTATCGGAAACCTGGGAATGCATGGGGCGTATGCCGCGAACATGGCAGTGAGCGAATGCGATCTGTTGTTTTCTATCGGTACTCGTTTTAATGATCGGATTACAGGGAAACTTCATGAATTTGCACCGAATGCACAGATTGTACATATAGATATTGATACAGCGTCGATATCAAGAAATATTCATGTGCATGTGCCTATTGTTGCCGATGCGAAAGAAGCTGTGGCGAAGATGAGAGAATATGTGGAACCATGTGAGACAAAAGAGTGGTTAGAACGTATCGCGCAGTGGAATGCAGAACATCCGCTTACAATGAAAGTTCACGGTTCGATAGGACCAAGAGATATTATCGAAGAGATGAACAGACAGTTTGACGATGCTATTATTACAACGGATGTAGGACAGCATCAGATGTTTGTGACGCAGTATGCAGAAATAACGGAAAAGAAGCAGCTCGTTACATCAGGCGGACTCGGAACTATGGGATATGGATTCCCCGCTGCGATCGGAGCGAAGATAGGCAATCCGGACAGAACCGTGATCGCGATTTCCGGTGATGGCGGAATGCAGATGAATATACAGGAGTTTGCGACTGCTGTTTTGGAGGAACTTCCGTTGATTCTGTGCGTCTTTAATAATGAATATCTCGGTATGGTCCGTCAGTGGCAGAAACTGTTTTATGGAAAACGCTACGGGATGACGAATCTGCGTTCCGGGGCGTTGTTCCGAAGAACAAATGGGGAAGAAATGCCGGAATATACACCGGATTTTGTGCGTCTGGCAGAAAGTTACGGCGCAAAGGGAATCCGCGTGACAAAGAAAGAAGAGATAAAGGAGGCTTTTGAAGAAGCCGGAAAAAATACAACTGTGCCAACTTTGATCGAGTTTATCATTGATCCGGAAGAGATGGTTTATCCGATGATAAAACCGGGCGGAACACTGGAAGAAATGATTGTGGAATGTTAGAAGGGAGCGCGTGAATATGGAAAATAAAATGAAAAAAAGATGGATTTCCCTTTATGTTGAAAATCAAGTCGGCGTACTTTCAAAAATTACAGGACTTTTTTCCGGAAAGACATATAATCTGGACAGTCTGACAGTAGGAACAACGGAAGACCCGACAGTATCAAGAATGACGATCGCTACAGTGAGCGATGATGAAACTTTTGAGCAGATCAAAAAACAGCTGAACCGAATGGTAGAAGTGATCAAAGTGATTGATTTTACAAATATCTTTGTGCGTATGAAAGAAATTTTATATGTGAAAGTGTTTAAATGCACACCTGAGGATAAAGTTGAAGTGTTTCAGATTGCGGAAACGTTTAAGGCGAAAGTGATCGATTACGGAAAAGACAGTGTGCTTGTGGAGTTTGTTCAGACTGCTACGAAAAACGACGCGGTCGTAAAATTAATGAAGGAAGAATTTAAAACAATAGAAGTTGTCCGGGGAGGAAGCGTAGGAATAGAGTCTATCAGTATGATGGAACGATAGTCCGAAGCGCCGGGACGGTTAGTATAGCGGGATCGATTGTTGAAAAAACAGTCGATCCCGCTTTTTGTAACGGAAATGTGCCTTCTGATATTTCTGGGTTAATGTAAGAAAATGGATTTGCATTTTGGAAAAGTTATGATGAACTTTCAAATAAACAGTATATAACAGTTGACAAACAGTTATATACTGTTATATACTGTTTGACGAAAGGAGGAAGTATATGAAGATTATAATCAACAGTTCGTCGATGGTACCGATTTATGAACAAATTATGGATCAGATCAAATCACTTATTACAGGCGGAGATCTGAAGCAAAATGATGCTCTTCCTTCAGTCCGAACTCTTGCAAAAGAGTTGAAGATCAGTGCGCTGACTGTAAAGAAAGCGTATGATAATCTTGAACAGGAAGGATTTACAGTGACGATTCACGGAAAGGGAACTTATGTCGCGGCTTCAAATAAAGAGCGGATATTAGAGGAATTGAAAAGAGAGATAGAAAGCGATCTGGAAAAAGTAGTTCAAAAGGCAAGAGGATGTGGTCTGGATGACAGTCAGATTAGGGAAATGTTAGAGTTGATCATGGAGGACTAAAAGATGTTGGAAATAAATAAATTGCAAAAAAAATATGAAAATTTCGAGCTGAATTGTTCGATGAAGGTGGAAAAAGGGTATATTACGGCGCTCGTAGGTGAAAACGGAGCAGGAAAAAGTACAACATTTAAAGCGCTTCTCGGCCTTATAAAGCCGGATGGAGGAGAAATCACTATCTTCGGGAAAAAACCTTTGGAGCTAACAGCGAAAGACAGAGCGAAGATGGGAATTGTTTTGACAGATTCGGGATTCAGCGGATATTTAAAAGTAAAAGATATCATACCGGTGATGGAGTCGCTATATACCGAATTTGAGAAGTCGCGTTTTCTGGATTTGTGTAATAAGTTGGATATTCCTCTTAATAAATCGATTAAAGAGTTTTCAACCGGAATGAAAGCAAAGTTGAAAGTGCTTTGCGCGCTGACGCATAAAGCGAAGTTTCTGCTTCTTGATGAACCGACAGCAGGTCTGGATGTGATGGCGAGAGAAAGTATTTTGAATCTGTTCAGAGAATATATGGAGGAAGACGGGGAGAGAACAATTTTGATCAGTTCCCATATTTCTTCTGATCTGGAAGGTTTGTGCGACGATATTTATATGATTCATGAAGGAAGGATTATCTTTCATGAAGATACGGATGTACTTCTGAATCAATACGGATTGCTGAAAGTAGATGAAAAGCAGTTTGAGGAACTTGACAAGAGGTATTTGCTGAAAAAAAGGAAAGAACATTATGGATATGCCTGTCTGACAAAAGAGAAACAATATTATATCGAAAATTATCCGGATATTGTAGTGGAAAAAGGCACTGTAGACGAATTGATTGCGATGATGATAGGAGGGAACGAACTGTGAAAGGACTTTTGATCAAAGATTTGAAATTAATGAAAAATAATGGGAAAAATCTGCTGCTGGTCTTTTTGATCATCGGAACGATGATGGGGATCATGACGAAAGAACTTTATGCGGCAGTTGGATATGTCACTTTTATTTTTACTTTGTTTACGGTAAGTACGATCAGTTATGATGAATATGATAACGGTTATCCGTTTTTGTTTACTCTGCCGATTACAAGAAGACAGTATGTAAATGAAAAGTACGTGTTTGTTTTGATCATGACAGCGATTTCGTTTTTGGTCGGCATAATCTCAGTCGTTGTACAGTTTTTCTTACTTACTCCGAAAGAAAGCTTGACTGAACTTATCTTGATGTACGGAGTTTATACAATCACCGTATTGATTTTAAACGATATTATGATTCCTTTGAAATTAAGATTTGAAAGCGAGAAGGGCCGCTTGGTTATTCCTATTGTATTCGGAGGAGCAATGGTGATTGCCCTGATTGCTGCAAAATTAGCAGGAATGCTGTCGGAAACTTTAAAAGAGAAGTTTCTTCTGGCTGCTTTCAATATAGGAGAATATGGGATTGCAGCGATTGTCATAGTGGCGGCAGTTATTGTTACGATTGCTTCGTGGTTTTGGAGTCAGCGGATTTTAGAAAAAAAAAGAGTTTTAAATCAGCGGTTTGATTTTATCGGTGAAAAAGCTTGAGGGAAAAAACAGAGTACAATCTGTTTTTTCTCTTGACAAAACTGCTTCTGCAAGTTACCATAGTAACACAGTAAGTTAGCAAGGAGGAGTTTTAGTTATGAAAATGTGGAAGAAAGCAGCAAGTATCGCGCTTGTATCAGCTCTGACAGTATCAATGGCGGCTTGCGGAAACGGCGGCGGAAGTGACAAGGGTTCGGCAGACGCGGATACATTTAAGATCGGAGGTATCGGACCTACAACAGGAGATGCGGCGATTTATGGTACGGCAGTACAAAACGGTATCCAGCTTGCGATTGACGAGATCAATGAAGCTGGCGGTATCAACGGATATCAGATCGAATTTAAATTTGAGGATGACCAGTCTGATTCCGAAAAGTCGGTTAATGCGTACAATACGCTGAAAGACTGGGGAATGCAGATGTTAGTCGGAACGACGACATCAACACCGTGTACGGCAGTTGTAGAAGAGACACATGCAGATAATATGTTCCAGCTCACACCGTCGGCAACGGCTGTAGAAAGTATTCAGTATGACAATGCATTCCGTATGTGCTTCTCAGATCCGGATCAGGGAAAAGCATCGGCTGATTATATCTCAGAGAATAATCTGGCGAAAAAGATAGCGGTTATTTACAACAGTTCCGACACATATTCATCGGGAGTTTATCAGAAATTCGCAGAGCAGGCGAAAACACTCGGACTTGATATTGTAGCGGCAGAAGCGTTTACGGCAGACAGTAAGACAGACTTTTCCGTTCAGCTTCAGAAAGCGAAAGACGCAGGCGCAGAACTTGTTTTCCTGCCGATTTATTATCAGGAGGCATCTTTGATTCTTGCTCAGGCAAACAAAATGGGATTTGCACCGAAGTGGTTCGGATGTGACGGAATGGACGGACTGCTTGCATTAGACGGATTTGATGCAGCGTTGGCTGAGAATTTAATGTTCCTTACACCGTTTACGGCAGATGCGGAAGATGAAGCGACACAGAAATTTGTATCCGATTTTGAAGCTGCTTTCAAGGGAACTCCGAATCAGTTTGCAGCGGATGCTTATGACTGCGTATATGTGATCAAAGAGGCAGCAGAAAAGGCTGAACTTACACCTGATATGAGCGTTTCCGATATGAGTGATGCTTTGAAAAAAGCGATGACAGAGATCAAAGTTGACAGAATGACAGGAAAATCAATTACATGGAGTGAAGACGGAGAACCGACAAAAGATCCGACAGTTGTAATTGTTCAGGGCGGAGTTTATAAAATCCTTCATGCAGAATAAAAAGAAAAACAGAAGCAGAACGGTTATGTTATGTGAAAGTGCTTCTTATATGTGAGAAAAAGATCCTGCGTTAAGCGGGATCTTTTTGTATAGGACAGTTTGTTTTGATAGTTTTAAATGATGCATAGAATACGATAAACAGCGAAAACCCGCTAACCTTCCGGCTAACGGGTTTCGTTGTTTTATAGTTATCTAAAGGAATGAGAGTTAAAGTAGAGTGCTTTTGACACTTCAACTTTATGAGGGGAAGATAGTTGCTTATCAACTATCTAACTCAGATTATAAAGAACAAATATGTCAAAAGTATGTTTAAACTATAAAAGAATACGAAAAATTATAAACAGGGAATTAAGAAAGTATATAATCATTTCTGTGTCTTTTGTATTGCGCTTGATAGTTTCGGTCCGATGATTGCTGCGAGAGCGATCTTGACAGCATCTCCGGGAAGATAAGGGATGACTCCGATCATAAGGGCAGCTTTGAAAGTAAGGCTCATATGTAGTGCAAGCCATATCGTTCCGAATAGATAACAGGCAATCATGCCGAGAGTCATGCCGATGATTGAAGCAAACGTTTTTTTATGAAATCTCAGCATAAAAAATCCATGGATGAGTGCAAGGAAGATGAAACCGAACAAATATCCCCCGGTCGGTCCGGCTAGCTTCCCAAGACCGCCGCTGAACGACGAAAAGACAGGAAGTCCGATTGTACCGAGAGCAAGGTAAATGAGCAGACTGATCGTTCCGTATTTCATTCCGAGTATATAAATAGAAAGAAAAACCGCAAAGTTTGTCAGAGTGATCGGCACAGGACTAAATGGAAGCGGGAGGGAAAGAGGTCCGAGAATGCATGTTACAGCTGTCATAAGTCCGATCATTGTGATTTTTTTTGTTTTTTCTGCCTGTGAGGCAGTGAGGCGCTGGTTCATAAGATTACTCCTTTACGTAAAATGTATGGTTTGATAAAAAAGAACGAAAGCACATAAAAACTGTTATGAAAAAGAACACGGTTTTATTGGTGTATCCGAGCGTAGTATAATAGAAAATGAAACAAAAGTCAACCTAAAATAAAAACAGGTTTACAATTAGAATCTGACGTTGAAAATACTTTATAAAACATTGTAAAGGCTATTTATAGTTAATATCAGCAAGCTGTGTAACAGTACACAGTTATAATTCACCGTATTTTTATAAACAGCAGGCCGAATGCGTGTTATAATGCGATAAGAATGTGACGGAAAATATTGTTTTACAATGAAAGCATGTCAAAGCAAGACAATGTAGAAAATGAAGAAGTGTTTGAGGAGAAGAGTGATGTTTGGGTATGTGACGGTATGTGAACCGGAATTAAAGGTGAAAGATTTAAAAAAATATAAGGCATATTATTGCGGTTTGTGTCATGTATTAAAAGAAGAGTATGGGTTTATAGGTCAGATGACACTTACATATGATATGACATTTGCAATTATTTTGTTATCTTCGCTATATGAAAGTGACACGAGAGCGGATATGCATTGCTGCAAAGTGCATCCGGTAAAAAAAGCAGATAATGTTGACAAACGAGATTACGTCATATGGTGCGGCCATGAACGTGTTGATGGCATATTATCATATGGAAGATGATTGGCAGGATGAAAGGAAAGTTTCAAGCCTGACTGTAAAAACGATGCTTCGAGGTAAAGTGAAAAAAAAATCATGGAACAATATCCGAGGCAGAGCAGGGCAATCGAATCGGCTCTGAATGAATTGTCTGTTTGCGAAAGAGAAGGAAGTACAGATTTGGATAAAACGGCAGGATGTTTCGGGAAACTGATGGAAGAGCTGTTTTTATATAAAAAAGACCGGTGGGAGAAACTCTTCGGAAGATGGGATTTTTTATGGGAAAGTTATTTATCTTATGGACGCATATGAAGATCTGCCGAATGATCTGGAAAAAGGATGCTATAACCCGTTGAAGAAGATTGCCGAAGAAGAAGGATATGAAGAGCGGATCAAACAGATCTTATGCATGATGATAGCAGAGAGTACGGCAGAATTTGAGAAGCTTCCATGCCTTTCGGATATAGACATTTTGCGGAATATATTGTATGATGGAGTGTGGAATTGTTATAATAAGATACAGAGAAAGAAAAGTGAGGAACAGAAAAAATGATAAATAACCCGTATGAAGTGCTCGGCGTTTCTCCAAGCGCGTCAGATGATGAGATCAAAAAAAGCATATCGTGATCTTACAAGAAAGTATCATCCGGATGCGAATGTTGATAATCCTCTTGCAGATCTTGCAGAAGAAAAGTTTAAAGAAGTACAGGAAGCTTATGATATGATCATGAAAGAGAGAGCTTCGGGCGGCGGATATTCTTATGGTTACGGGTCGTCCTCGGGCAGTTCTTCTTATGGTGCGGGCGGTAATTATCAGAACGCACAGCAGGATCCGAGGCTTCAGGCGGCTGTGAATTATATTAACAGCAGAAGATTTCGCGAAGCGCTCAACACGCTTGATCAGATTAACGAACGATCTGCAATCTGGTATTATTTAAGCAGCTGTGCGAATGCGGGACTTGGCAATAATGTTCTGGCAAGAGACCATGCGGCTCAGGCTGTGAATATGGAGCCGAACAATATGCAGTACAGACAGCTTTTGAATCAGTTGAATTATGCGAGCAGCCGTTATCAGAACAGCTCTTATGGCAATGGATACAGCAGCGGTACTACACCGTGCGGTACAGGCAATATGTGTTGTGATCTGTTTGTTGCGGATTCGTTGTGCGAATGTATGGGAGGCGACTTGTGTTCATGCATGTAAAGGCAAAAACAATGGCGTTTAGCGGACTTCTTCTTGCGCTGACTGTGATCTTTATGGTGTTGGGCAGTGTGATCGAGACGAGCACATTATTTCTGCTGGCGGCGGCATCTTTTTTTGTCGGGATCATTATCCGGGAGTTCGGACTTAGGATAGGAGCGGCATTTTATGCGGCAGGAGTGATACTTGGATTTATTACAGCGCCGAATAAGTTTTATGTGTTTACATTTGCGGCGATGGGATTATACATATGGGGGAGAGAAGCTGCATGGAGATGGATCGTGCGGCATGTGCGGGAAGAAAAGAGCAGGACGGCGTTTCTTCTTTTTAAATACGGAATCTTTAATCTTGTATATATCCCGATCGTTGTTATTTTCAGAGAAATGTTATTTGCAAAAGCAGTATCGACCCCGATTCTTGTCGGTGTTATGATAGCCGGACAGATAGGAATACTTATCTATGATAAGGCATATGATTATGTTCAGGTTCGCCTTTGGGGAAAGATGCGCGGAAGAGTGATGTCATAAAGAACGATATAAAAAGGATGAGCCACATTTCTGCGGCTCATGGGGGAAAAAGTTTATGAAAAAGTGTTCTCATCTGAGAACACTTTTAGTATACACAGAAAATGTGTAAAAAATGTGAGGAACTTTTGAACCAAATATGAAAAAATTTGAACCAAATATGAAAAAAACGGATAAAGAGGAATCTTTGACGGAGAAATCAAGGCATCAGAAAGAAAAATGATATTATTACAATATTTATATACATGAAAAAGTGATAAAAGAAATAAAAAGATGATAAAGTAAATTAAAAAAGTGACTACCCATAAGAAAATTTGATTTTTTTTGGAGGATTTGTGCTTGTGAAAATGTGAAAATAGAGGTTAAAAAGAAAACAAAGTCCTTGAAAATAGAGAACTATAGATTTATAATGAATAGAGTAAATGGAATACGATCTTCGGGGTAGGGTGCAAGTCCCAACCGGCGGTATAGTCCGCGACCCGCAGCGATGCGGTGGAATCGGTGACTTTCTTAAACAGAAAGAATTCCGATACCGACAGTATAGTCTGGATGAGAGAAGATAGTGCCGCTTATTGCTCAGGAAAGGGCGGTAAGTTACACAGGTGCAGTTTATCCCGAACATGATATATGTTCGGGATTTTTTTATAAAATTGCAGAAACGAAAAAAGGAGAAGAAAAAATGAAAGAGGAAACAGGAACGGTAAAAATGGTGATGAGTAAGAAGAAAACAGTGAAAATGGTAAAAATGGGAGTGATGGTAGCCATATCGGTAGCGATGGTATATCTTGTTCATTTTCCGATTTTTCCGGCAGTGCCGTTTTTAGAGTATGATCCGGCGGATATTTCTATTCTGATCGGAACATTTGCCTTCGGACCGGAGGCTGGGCTTGTTTTGACAGTTGTGACGGCGGTTGTTCAGGGACTGACAGTGAGTGCGGGGAGCGGACTGTATGGGATATTGATGCATATGATCGCTACGGGTGTTCTTGTCCTCGTATCTGGAATGATCTACAACAGAAAAAAGACAAAGGCAACGGCTGTTTTTGGATTGACGGCGGGAATGGCTGCAATGGCAGTTGTTATGGTCGGGGCAAATTTATTGATTACTCCGATGTTTATGGGAGTATCAAAAGATGTCGTATGGAAATTAATGCCGTTTATTATCGGCTTCAATGTGATAAAAGCGGGAATAAACGGGGCGGTTACATTTCTTTTGTATAAGCGGATCGCAATGTTTTTGCGTAAATGATCAAGTAGATGAAAGTCTTATCTGTATCTTTGTTTTGAAAAGATGCGGATAGGACTGTTTTTTTGCGGCAGAAAAAGATGCAGCAAAAAATGAGAAAGAAAAAAGTTGACAACTTCTTTTCTTTGTAGTACAATCCCAGTCGTAACATTTTTGTAATATCTGTAATAAATATGAAAACAACACATATATTTTAAAAGGGGATTATTAAAAATATATTGTGAAGATATTGCAAATGTTTACGAGGAGGAGTATATGAATTATAATAAAAAAAGAATGATTGTGGCGCTGCATCTTACAGTGTCAAGTGTTATGCTGCTTTCGGGATTTACAAGTCCCGGGACAAAGATGAATACCGCCGGAGATCTCCGTTATGCGGGAGGTGAAATAGCCGTTCAGATCGGGGATTCAGTTGTGGACGGTACGATTAGTATGATCAAAGGAACGAAACAGGTTTCGCAAAGCGTTCAAACGGCAGGAGACGTATGGAAAACAGAGGCTGTCCGTATTGAAGAAATGATTCGGGCAGAGGAAGAAAGAGCCGCAGAAGAAGCAAGAATTGCCGAAGAACAAGCAGCACAGGCAGCGGCTTTGGAAGCGACACAGTTGGAAGCGGCGAATGTTATGGCAGGGGAGCAGGAACTTCTTGCCGCTCTTATCTATTGCGAAGCGGGAAATCAGCCATATGAAGGTCAGGTTGCAGTCGGAGCAGTTGTAATGAATCGTGTGAGAAGCGGTTCTTATCCGAATACGATCAGTGAAGTGATCTATCAGTCTGGGCAGTTCGGACCGGCGATGACAGGGTGGCTTGATTCGGTTCTTTCGTCGGGAGGCTATACAGAGACAGCGATGCAGGCAGCGGCAGACGCTCTTGCGGGAAGTAATCCGATTGGCGATTGCCTTTCCTTTGGAAACGGAAACTGGGGAATCCAGATCGGGGATCATTTTTTTCATTAAATCATAGATACGAAAGAAGGAAATAGTGTGGATATTAAGATCAGACAGTATGCGGAAGAGGATGTAAAAGAAACGATTGCCATCTGGAACGAAGTTGTAAAAGAAGGGATCGCATTTCCACAGAAAGAGACTCTTACAGAGTCGACAGGAGATCTGTTTTTTAAAGAGCAGACATTTACGGGGATCGCTTATGACGAAGAGAAAAAAGAAATTGTCGGAATGTACATTTTGCATCCGAATAATATCGGAAGATGCGGTCACATATGTAATGCAAGTTATGCTGTCCGAAAAGATATGTGGGGACTTCATATCGGGGAAATGCTTGTAAAACATTGTATGAAAATGGGAAAAAATTCGGTTTTCGCATTTTACAGTTTAATGCGGTTGTGAAAAGCAATGCAGGAGCTTTGAAACTTTATGAAAAGCTTGGTTTTGTCCGTTTAGGAACGATTTCAAAAGGGTTTGAAATGAATGACGGACATTATGAAGATATTATTCCACATTATCATGAATTATAATTAATGATATGTATTGTAAGGAGGCTGTAATTCTGACAAGAATTTAATTGTTAGAATTACAGCCTCCTGTTGTAACGGCGACGAGACAAAGTCCGGGTTTTCCTAAGGCTTTGCCAGCCGCTTATGATTTTGGAATGCTTTTTTGCGCGTTTTGTGATTTATACGCTGTGAAAGCCTTTTCCGATGATCTCGCTTGTGTTTGAGATAAGGATGAAAGCTTCTTTATCATTTTCACGGATAAAGTTGCGAAGATGCACAGCCTGCATTCTGTTTAAAGCAGTGAGGATGATGTATTTATCATTTCCTGAATACGCTCCCTTGGCGAGACACACGCTGGCGCTTCGTCCGAGCGTATGTACGATGTAATCACAGATCGGCTCAGGGTTATCGCATACGACGTTAAAATATTTCGACAGGTTAAAGCTTTCGATAAATGTGTCGATCATGAAAGAACGAATAGAAAGTCCGAGCAGGGAAAACAGTCCGGTTTCTATATCGAAAATAAAAAATCCGGATGCCGTTATCAATGCATCTGAAATCAATAATGCCTTGCCGATGTCGAAGCTGGAATATTTTTTCAGGATCATTGCGATGATATCTGTTCCGCCGCTGGAAGAACCGATGTTAAAAAGAATCGCCGATCCAAGCGCCGGAAGAGCTATGGCAAAACATAATTCAAGCATCGGTTCATCGGTAAAAGGAGAGTGCATAGGAAAGAGCCGTTCCAGCACCGAGAGCGAAACGGAGAGAAGGATGCTGCAGTAGGCGGTAGTTGCGGCGAATTTTTTCCCGAGGATGAACATTCCGATGATGAGCAGAATCATGCTTGCGATAAAGTTAAAGTCACCTGCCGAAATGAGTCCGGTTTTAGCGATAAGAACGGCAAGACCGGTAATTCCGCCAAAAGTGAAATTATTCGTAAATTTAAAAAAGTATGTTCCGAATGCAATAAGAAGCGTGCTGAATGTAAGCATAAAGAAATGTTTTAATTTATTCATTTTATTTTCTCCAAAGTATAAAATTAAAAACTCTACTCGAATTGTAATCTTCTAAAAATAAAAAGTCAACGTATTAAGTATAAAAATGAGGAGATAATGTATTAATAAAAGAATAGAAAGAAAATAAATAAGGAGACAGTATATGGATAAAGAGATGTTGATTCGGGATATATTTGCAAGGGAAATATTAGATTCACGGGGAAATCCTACGATTGAGGCTGAAGTTCTCGCAGGGGAAAATATCGTCGGCAGAGCCGCAGTTCCATCCGGCGCTTCAACAGGAAAATATGAGGCTGTGGAGCTTCGGGATCAGGAAGAGCGTTACGGAGGAAAAGGAGTGGAGCGGGCAGTTGAAAATGTGAACAGTTGTCTGGCAAAAGCGGTGATAGGAATGAACGTGTTCGATCAAAAGGAGATCGACCGTGCTCTTTGTAAAGCGGACGGAACAGAAAATAAAAGCAACCTCGGTGCAAACGCGATTTTAGGAGTGTCCATGGCGGCGGCAAGAGCGGCGGCGAAAGGACTGAATATTCCTTTATACAGATATTTGGGAGGGGTTCAGGCGAAGAAGATGCCGGTTCCGATGATGAATATTTTAAATGGCGGAGTACATGCCGATAACCCGTTAGACATACAGGAGTTTATGATCGTTCCGGTAAGAGAGACTTCTTTTCGGGAGAGACTTCGTATTTGTGCGGAAATCTATCATATGCTAAGAGCGGTTCTGAAAGGAAAAGGTCTTCAGACAGGAGTTGGGGATGAAGGCGGATTTGCGCCTGAACTTGCAGATACGAAAGAAGCGCTTCGGACGATAAGGGATGCGGCAGAAAGGGCAGGATACCGTATGGGGCGGGATATTATGATCGCGCTTGATGTGGCGGCGTCTGAGCTGTATATTGAAGAAAAAGGCGGATATATTTTTGCGGGAGAAGGGAAAAAAGGAGAACCTGTCGTGCGGACGACAGAAGAGATGATCTCTTATTATGAGGAACTTGTTGAAGAATTTCCGATTTTTTCGATCGAAGATCCGCTTGATGAAGGAGATTGGGACGGGTGGAAAAAGCTTACGAAAAAGATTGGAAACAGAGTCCAGCTTGTAGGAGATGATCTTTTTGTCACAAATGCGCAGAGATTGAGAAAAGGAATCGAACTTGGAGCCGCTAATGCGATACTCATAAAAGTTAATCAGATCGGTACTTTAAGTGAAACGTTCGAGACGATAAAAACAGCTCAGGAAGCAGGTTATAATGTAATTGTATCGCATCGTTCCGGAGAAACAGAAGATACGATCATCGCTGATATCGCCGTGGCGTTTAATACCGGGCAGATCAAAACAGGAGCGCCATGCCGGTCTGAGAGAGTGGCAAAATACAACAGACTCTTACGGATCGAAGAACAGATCGGTGAGAAAGAAAAGATGTAGGAACGATATGCAGCGAGCGGCGGAAGAAGCGTAAGAGACGTGTAGTGAGGGCTGTGCAGGTGAAGATACGGGAATGGTTGCATATCTTTTCTTCACCTGTTATACTTTTACGCGGAAGCCATCTGGCAAAACGCCGTTTTGATCTGATATTTTATTGGGAGGATGACGCAGGCTATGGCGATAAACAAAGTTGGAAATGAGTTTGAAAAGAACAAGATAAGATAAAAAAGGAGAAAAGGATGAGTATGGAAATCAATGAAATGCAAGAAATGAATGAAAGAGCAAAGAAAGCTTTGGAATATCATAAGAAAGGATATAATTGCTCGCAAGCAGTGGCATGTTCTTTTTGTGAGGAGTTTGGAGTGGATGAAGAAACGATGTTTCGTATTGCTGAAGGTTTTGGTTTCGGTATGGGCATGATGGACATATGCGGTGCGGTTACTGGTATGTTTATGGTGATGGGACTGGATAATAGCGTTGGAAATCCTGACAACGGAAAACTTACAAAAGCAGATACATATAAGAAAGTAAAAGAATACGCCAATCGGTTTAAAGAGAAAAACGGAACATATTACTGCCGTGAACTCAAAAGCGTTGTGGACGGAAAGCAAAGAGTAAGCTGCGACCAATGCATTTTAGATGCGGTTGCGCTGACGGAAAGCTACCTGGCAAACAGAGGATAGATTTT
>ENA-OQET01000664-OQET01000664.1-human-gut-metagenome-genome-assembly--contig:-NODE-664-length-17398-cov-3.202073_pt1 | contig 17398 bp, 22 predicted proteins | sample MGYA00242800_ERZ504645 | MGnify/ENA primary metagenome ERZ504645 (study PRJEB26092, sample SAMD00036308) | human gut metagenome | host: Homo sapiens | study: EMG produced TPA metagenomics assembly of... | reverse complement strand
GGCAAACATAGTACGCCAATACATCCAAAATGTTGAATCAAAAACTTCTTCATCAAAGACATCTTCAATTGTTTTATCATAGAGATCTTCATCTTTAGTCATAAAGAGTTTCATAATTTCCATACACCCTTTTTGACTTAAACCAAATTGATTATTGGTCTTAGCATCTTGTCCACGATTAACTGTTGCTCTACATAATGAGTAGTTAGGATCTTCTTTATTTAACCAATAAAATTCATCTAAAAACACTGGCATCTTTAATTTCTAAAGAAGGAATACTTCTAAATAAATCCCATAAACATTCAAAGTGGTTTTCCATTTCTCTTCCACCACGCATAATATAACCTGCTGTTGGATCAAAGATACCATCACAAGCCCCACCAGCAATATCCATTGCTTCTAAAATATGAATATTCTTTCCTGGCATTTGTCCATCTCTTACTAAAAAAACATGCAGCAGCTAATGAAGCTAGTCCACTACCAATTAAATAAGCACTTTTATTTTCTACACCTTCAGGTTTTTTAGGTCTAGCAAATGCTTCATAGTTACCATTTGTATAATAAATTCCTTTAGAATTTTTATCATGTTTACCAAGTTCAGTATTACGATACGTATTTTCTTTTTCTTCTACTTTATTTTCTTTTGCTTTTTTAACAAGCATAGCTGATGAAACAGCTGCAGCTGTTGTTGCTGCTATTTTGATACTTCTTTTCATATAGGTTCCACCTTTCTTTGATACCTTAATTTTATCATTCCCCTCTTGAATTAAAATTTACAATAAAAAAGAAATGATTTAATTTTTATCATTTCTTATTATCTGTAAAGTTTTTAATTGATAAATCTATTGTTCCATGAACTGTCTTTTCTAAATCATCAACAATTTCATTATAATTTTCATCCATTCCTTTTTCTATCCAATCAAGCATAATCCCTACAAAACCATATTTATAAAAATAAGCAATAAAATTCTTTTGTTGTTCATTTAAATTTGTTTCAATACTTCTTTCTTCAACAATTGATTCAATCAATCCATGAACAAGTTTAAATAATACTTTTTCTATCTGATCTTTAGAAATATCATGATAAACATTTAAAATAAAAGGTTTATTTTTATAAACAGCTTCAAAGATATTTTCTAATCCTTCTTTCCAATGAGCATAATCTTTCTTTTCATTAAGTGCTTTTTTAGCATCTTCAATTAAAATCCATTCTGTTAAATCATATAAATCTTAAAAATGATAATAAAAAGACATCCTGCTTAAATAACAAGCATCTGTTAAATTTTTAATGGTTATTTTATGAAATGGCTTTTCTAATAAAAGCTTTTTAAAAGCATCTTCTAATTGTAATTTAGTTCTATTTGTCATATTTTCACCTATTCCTTTTCAAGATATTCTATATTAATCATACTATATTTTTTTATGACTTACATTAAAAAAGCAATCCGTAGATTGCTTGTAATACTATAATAGACTTGCTTCTTTACTAAATTCTTCAAAACTATTAACAAAATGATAAGGTTCATATTCTCCATAAGCAGTAGGTCTAGTGATTGCTACAATTTGAATATCGTATCCTAGCTTCTTTTGTAAATTTGTTGCAAAATCAGCCAACTCTTTTCCACGCTTTGCTTTTAGTGCAATGCATCCTGATTTTTTAAATCTTTTCGCAATGATGTAACACATTTTCTAGTACCTCCTCTAATTCTTCAGCTAATTTTATTCTACCATTTTCATAATATTTACGCAATATTTGACCATAAAAGCTATCATATCCTCGTTTATAAAATTTATCATGTAACCAATCATTTAATTGCCTATCATAGTAAGTATTAAACTGTATCTCAATTGGATAATGTTTATTATCTTTTTGATAATAGACATGTACGCCTCGATACCCATCATCATTAGATTTTTCCTTTTGACATATCGACAACTCTTATTTTTTCTTCCGTTTCAAGACAAAGAACTTCTTCATAATTTGAACAAATTGTTCTGAAACCTAAAATATCATTAAAGACACGTGAAAAAGTTGCATTTGGATACCTGTCAAATTTAATAGATGCAGACCCAATACTTTTGATTCTTAAATCTATCGGAAATTTGTATAAAATACTTTGATTATACAGGAATTAATTCTTTAGGTGATTTTATTTATCAATATTCTTATAATACCGTTATTGAGATGTGTAAAACAAAAAACATCCACTTTGAAGATAAAGATCTTCTTTTATTGGATGTCTTTTGTGGTGGTGCTTCAATCATGTATCAACACTATATTCTAGGTAAATATGATTTATCACCTAAACAAGCAGGTCATCTTTTATATCAAATGTTTCCTGAAAACTTTAAAATATCTTGGTAATCAATTATTCATATTTCCAATTATGAGATTGCATTTGCATCTCTACCATATGTTTATAAATACCATTTTGTTGTTTTAAATCTTGTGGTTTACCTTGTTCAAAGACTACTCCATCTTTTAAAACAACAATTTGGTCAACGCCATCAACTGTTCTCATACGATGTGCAATAATTAATACTGTTTTATTTTCTATTAACTTAGAAATAGATTCTTGAATCATTGATTCGTTATCTACATCTAAAGAAGCAGTCGCTTCATCCATTAAAATAATAGGTGCATCTTTTAAAAATGCTCTCGCAATTGAAATTCTTTGTCTTTGCCCTCCTGATAATTCAGAACCATTTTCACCAATCATTGTATTCCATTGATCTGGCATATTTTCAACAAACTCATCACAATGAGCAAGTTTTGCTGCTGCCATCACTTCTTGATCTGTTGCATCTTTTTTACCAATACGAATATTTTCCATAATTGTATTATTAAAAAGTGTTACATCTTGAAAAACAATTGAATAAAACTCTAATAATTTTTCCGGATCAATCTTTGAAATATCCATACCACCAACTGTAATCTTTCCACTATCAATATCATAAAAACGTGCAGCCAAACGAGAAATCGTTGTTTTACCACCACCACTTGGTCCAATTAAAGCTGTTACTTCACCTTGTTTAGCAGTAAATGAGACATCAGACAATACTTGTTCTTTTTGATTATAAGCAAAAGCCACATGATCAAAAACAATATCATAACCCTCATTTGTAAGCGTATCATTTCCTGTTTGTTCATCATGAGATAAAATTTCATCCATACGTTTACAATTTGTATCTAAACTAATCATTGCTGATAGATTTTGTAAAGATATTTGTAACGGCTCATACATGCGTGTTACAACAAGTAAAAACATAAAGAATGTTAAAACTGTAATCTCACCTTTTACAAGTAAATAACTTCCTACAACAGCAACAGTTCCTATACCAAGTTTTAAAATCATTTGTGCACTACAAACAAATGCTGCATTTGTAAATTCCGCAAAAATAGCATGTTTTTCAACAGCTTTGATTTTTTCATTAAGTGATTCCATATATTGATCACACATATTATTGGCTCTTAAATCTCTTAATGTTTCTAATCCTTCTTGAATACCATCTAAACAATCAATACGATATACATTTGTTTTTTCATGCGTGTGACGCATCGCTTTTCTTGAATAGAGAACAATTGCAAAAGCAATTGGCATCACCCAAATTGCTGCAAGCGCCATACGAAAATCAAAAAATAATAAACTAATAACAATAATAGTTGTTGAAATCATAGCTCCTATTAATTCAGGAATCCAATGTGAACTTGCTGTTTCTAAAAGAGCACAATCAGACATAATCGTATTTGTAAGATCAGCTAAATCTTTTTTACCAAAATATGATAATGGTAATTTTCTAAGTTTTTCAGCTAGTGTACGACGTCTTACACCACTTTCAACATAAGTTGATAAAAAAGTAGCACGATATTGAAAAACGGTAGTTAAAGCAATACATATTAAAATAACCACAATAGCTATCAAAAAGAAAACAAATTTTTCTTGCAGTAATTGATTATCTAATAAATAAGATGCTAATAAATAAAGTAACCCTACTGGTAACATTAAAACAAGATTAGAAAGTGTTACTGCTATAAAAGCTCTTACCATATCTTTAGCCCCTTTAGAAGATAAAGCGTATTTATGTTTTAATTTTTCAATCATTATTCTTCATCCTCCTTTTGTACTTTCCATTTAACAGATTGATTATATTGATGCCACATATGTTCATAAACACCTTTTATTTTCAATAATTCTTCATGTTTACCACTTTCTACAATCTGTCCATTTTCTAATACATAAATACAATCTGCATGAGTAATCGTTGATAAACGATGGGCAATCATAATGACCGTTTTATTTTTTGAAAGTTTCTCAAAAGCCTTTTGAACCAATACTTCATTATCTGGATCAGCAAAAGCAGTTGCTTCATCTAAAATAAGAATAGGTGCATTCTTTAAAAATGCTCTAGCAATAGATAATCTTTGACTCTCTCCACCTGAAACATAAACACCCTTTGAACCAATAATCGTATGAATACCCTCAGGAAACTTATCAATAATATCTTGACACTGTGCATCTTTTAAAGCTTGTATTACCTCTTCATCACTAGCTTCAGGCCTAGACATACGAATATTTTCTAAAATACTCATCTTTAGTAATCGGCTATCTTGAAAAACATAAGACACTTGATTCATTAATTCTTTTTGTTCAATGTCTTTAACATTTACATGACCAATTTTAATGCTCCCTTCATTTACATCGAAGAAACGACAAATTAAAGAAGCTACAGTTGTTTTACCTCCTCCACTTGGTCCAACTAAAGCAATATGTTGACCTGCTTGAATATGCATATTTAAATGGTCAATTGCTTTAGTTGAAGTATTTTGATATGAAAAACTAATATTTTCTATATCAATTGAGGTATCACTTGGTACTTTTACTTCTTTACTTTCTGGTAAGGGTTGTACATTCATAATGAGATCCATTCGATTTAAAGCATCTTCTACCATCATTTGTGATTCACCTGCATAAGCGATTTTCATTAAAGTAGTTGTTAAAATAGATGTAATTAAAATATAGAAAAATAAGTTTAAAATAAATTGATCAGTAATTTGATTCCCTACAAATAGATAAGCAGCAATAATAAGTGCAGCAAAAATAGCATTCGCAAAAGTTGTAAAACAAACCATTGGTTTCATCATACTTTTTGTATAATCTAAAGTCCATTTTTCATATTCATCAATAGCTTCTTTAAATCTTTTAAAAGAAAATATTGTTTGTCCAAAGGTTTTAACAACAGGGACACCTCTTACATATTCAACTGCTTCTGATGACATCGTTTCTAAAGCATTTTGATATTGTTTCATATCTTCTGCCATTTTAGGACCCATCATTGCTGTAAACATTAAAATAAAAGCAATGATTGCTGGAATTAAACTGATTAAACCTAAACGCCAATCAAAAAATACCATCATCAAAAGTAACCCAATAGGTGTTGCTTTAGAAATAACTTTATCTGGAACATTATGTGCCAAGAAAGTTTCTGTAGCACTACTTGATTCCATAACGATTTTTCTAATCTTTCCACTCCCTTGACTTTCAACATACCCTAAAGGAAGTTTCATAATATGTTCCATCATTTTTGTTCTCATTGTTGCTTGTACTCTAAAAGCAGCTTTATGTGAACACATTAAAGCAACAATATAGAATATCATAGAAAGGAGTGCAAATAAAACAGCATGTCCTCCATAATTTTTAATATGAACTGCTTCATTAAAATGTGGTCTTACTTCTAGCACTTCTTTAATGATACGCCATATATCATAAAAAGGAACTAAAGCCATGAATGCACTTATAGTCGCTAAAATACAGGAAGCATATACATAATATTTATGATTTCCTGCAAATACCATCAATTTAGATAAAGTACTCTTTTTCTTCTCTTTCATAATTTCCTCCTTTTGGTTAGTTTTAGCTAACTGCGGATTTTGATTTAAGACAGGTTTCCCTGTCTATTTTTCAATACCCATAACAGCTTTCCAACCAGCTCTATTAAACAAAACCGTGCTATCCATAAATGATTGAGCCTCTTTGTAAGTACGATTGTGCATGACAACTTCATAAATTGTTTGCCAACCCGCACGACAAAACACATGAATAAAAAATGGATCAACTGTCATTTTATCTTGACCATACTTTCTAACAAATTCTAAATAATACGATTCTTCAATTTCACCTAAACGATCTAAATAATCCTCATATTCTGTTCCTGCAGAACAACAGAATATAAGTTTAAACTCTTGAAGATGTTGATAAACATAATCTAATACAAAATTTGTCCCTTGACCACCTTCAAGACACGCTTGATCAAGATTCGTACTTTCTTTTGCTTTTTGAATACTTTCTAAATAAATATTCATCAAACCATCAGCAGCGTCATCCACAATAGCTTTAAAACGACCTTCTTTATCTTTAAAATCGCGTATAAATTGAATTTGTACTGACACCACTTGAACCGGCAATACGACGAAGACTTGCTTTAGTAAAACCATATTCTAAAAATTCTTCAGTTGCATTTTTTATAAGAGTTTCTGTTACTCCTTGCGTTTCTTGTCTCATTGATACCTCCATCATTAAATAACACTGTTATTATAACAGTGTTATTTTTTATTTTCAATAAAAAAGCTTAACAAGCTTCTTTATTTAAGTCATTTAATAACTTTCTTATTCTAACAAATGCTTCTGCAATATTTTCTTTTGATGAAGCAAAAGAAATACGAATAAAATCACTAAAATCTTTGCCAAAGCCATTTGCAGGAACAACAGCAACTCCATACTCTAGTAACTTATCTGCAAATTCTTGTCCATTAAGTCCTGTTTTAGAGACATCAACCATAATATAAAATGCTCCATGAGGTTTAATATAGAAAAGATTTTTACATTGATCTAATTGTTCCATAATAAAAGTTCTTCTTAATGCAAAGGTATCAACCATATGTTGAACTTCATTTTTTTACATCTTCTTGATCTATTGCATTTGCCATCCCTATTTGAGCAAAGGTCATTTGTGATGTTGTTGTATATTGATGTACTTTTAATATTTGATCAATATGTTTTTGGCTTGAAGCAATATAACCCATTCGCCATCCAGTCATTGCATACGCTTTTTGAAAACCCATTAACAATAATTGTATAATCTTTCATATTTTCAAATGATGCAATGGATACATATTGATTTTCATAATCTAATTGATTATAAATTTCATCTGCTAAAATTAATATATTGTTTTCTCTAGCAAGTTTACATAACTGTTCTAAAGTTTCTTTTTGATAAACAGCTCCTGTAGGATTATTTGGATTATTTAAAATAATCATTTTTGTTTTCTTTGTTATTTTATTTTTTACTTCTTCAATATCAATTTGAAATCCTAGACTTAGTTTTAGTGGAATTTCTACAGGAATTCCTTGACATAATAAAACTGTATTTTGATAAGATACAAAAGCTGGGGTAAAAATGATAACTTCATCATCTTTATTAATAAATGCTTGGCAAACATTATTAATTGCTTCACTACAACCACAAGTCATAATAATTTCTGTATCGCTATCATAATCAATCGTTGTTTGTTCCTTTAAAAGATGAGCTACTTTTTTTCTTAAACCTAAATATCCTCGATTAGAACTATAATGTGTTTGATTATCATTTAACGCTTCTATCGTTGCTTTTTTTAATTCCTTCTGGCGTATTAAAATCAGGTTCTCCAGCACATAAAGAAACTACACTTTTTCCTTGGCTTCTTAATTTTTCAACTTTTTCCATGACCACACGAATAGATGACATTTGTACTTTTTCTATTCTACTAGCATATCTATTTTCCATTTTGACACTTCCTTTTTGTAAAGTATTATATAATAAAAAACAATGTTTAGAAAGTCTAAACATTGTTTAAATATTAATCTAAAGAACTTGCCGCAAAGAAACCTTCTCTTACTGCTTCTCCAATTTTACCTAATTATAACAATCACCAATCACTCTTGTTTTCATTGGATATTTTTCTTTAATTGATCTGCAAGTTTTGTATTAGGTCTCATTCCAAAATGCAGAAATAATTGTATCAGCTTCTAAGTGTTTTTCTACACCGCTTTCTTCAACAGTTAATCCTGTTTCATCAATAACTACTACTTTTGTATTTGTCATTAATTGTACATGATTTTGAGCTAATTTATTAAATAAAGAAATCTTATTAATAAAGAAAACATCTTTACCCATTTCTGGAAGCATTTCAACAACAGTCACATCTTTATGCATTTCTTCTGCCATTTCAATAGCCCCATCTAATCCAGAGGCACCACCACCACAAACAATAATTTTATTTCCTTTAATAAGTGATTCATTTCTATGTGCTTCTACAATATTAACTACATTATCTCCATCAATGCCAGGAATAGCTGGTGTAAAAGGTAAAGCACCTGTAGAAACAATAATATAATCACATGTTTTTAATATTTCCTCATCACCAGTAATTGTTGTATTTAAATGAATATCAATAGGTAATTTTTCTAATTGAACTTGATACCATTTTGTAAGTTGTTTGATATTTGTTTTAAACTTAGCTGTACAAATATCTCCCATTGTACCACCTAGATGATCTTCTTTTTCAAATAAAGTAACATGATGTCCTTCTAAAGCTGCAACTCTTGCTGCTTCCATTCCCCCAGGACCAGCTCCAATAACAACAACATTTTGTGGATCTTCTGTTTTTTCTAATTTAAATCTTACTTCTTCCATTGCTTGAGGATTAACAGCACATCCTAATTTTGTATGATGATTCCAAATACGTCCAATACAGTATTCATTACATCTTAAACAAGGTCTTACATCTTCACGATGATTTTTCATTAATTTTTTAGGCATCATTGGATCAGCAATCAACGCTCTACCAAATGAAACAAAATCAACATTACCACTTTCAATTAATTCTAATGCACTTTCAGGATTATGTGTACCAGCATTAATCAATGGAACATTAACAACTTTTCTTGCATCTTCACATACATATGACATACAAGATTCACCTAAATATGCTGGTGGGAAAATATAATCTAATGTTTCATAACATCCTGCATCAATATCAAAAGCATCAATACCTTCTTTTTCTAATTCTTTTAGGATTTTCATACTATATTCTAAATCTCTACCACCATTAAAACGATGATCAAGTGAAATACGGAATAAAATAGGTACATCTTTACCTACTACTTCACGAATTGCATGATAGATATCTTTTGCAAAACGTGTATTATTTTCAGGTGATCCTCCATATTCGTCTGTTCTTTTATTCCATACAGGTGATAAGAATTGATCAATTAAATAACCTGCATGTGCATGTATTTCAATTGCATCATATCCTGCATCCATAGCAACACCTGCCGCAAATTTGAAATCATCCATCATTTTAGAAATTTCTTCTTTAGTTAATGCATGACACATTAAATTAGGATCAAATGCTGAAGGAATTTCTGATGCTGACATTGGTGGATTCCCTAATGTATCAGGAAATGCATTTCTTCCTGTACCTGGTGTTAATTGACATACAATTTTAGCACCATATTTATGTACTCCATCACAAACACTTGTAAGTGAAGGTAAAACAGTAAAGCTATCCATATATCCTTCCATTGAACCTTGAGCAATCTTTTCATTAAGTGGTTGACATCCCATAATAATCATTCCCACTCCACCTTTAGCTCTTTCAATGAAATAATCAATTTCGTTGTCTGTTTTTCGTCCATTAGCCAAAGCACTGTTTGTTCCCATTGGTGACATTACTAATCTGTTTTTTACTTCCATTTTACCAATTTTAAATGGCGTAAATAGTTTTTCGTAACTCATATTTCTTTACCTCTTTCCCTTTTTTATTACCTCGGTAACATTTTAGTATGTAACCGTTTTATTGTCAATGTTTATTTTTTCACAATCATTTTTTATTTCCTTTTATGGTATAGTAATAGATGGTGATATAAATGTATAAAGATTTAAAAAATAATATTATTAATACCTCTTATCAATTATTTATGGAAATGGGTATGATCAAACAACCGTTAATGATATATGTAAAGCTTGTTCAATTACAAAAACAACCTTTTATCGATATATTGATTCTAAAGAAGAATTACTTTCTTAATTTTTTTGATGATATTAATGAACGTATTGATGAGTTAAGAACAAATGCAAAAAATTCATCAAAATTATGTTCAACAAATCATTGATGCTTTTGATTTAATCATTGAACATATGCTTCAGTTTAAACAAGAACTTTATTGTCAACTTTATATTTCAAACTTAAAAGAAAATAAAGGAACCTTTTCACAAATCAATGATTTAAAAGAAATCGTTGTTGAACTTATTGAAAAAGCACAAACAACAAAAGAAATAAAGAATCCTAGTTCTCCCCAAATCATTTATAATGTTTTAGAGCATATATGTTTTGGTTGTGGAATCCAATGGTGCTTACATCAAATAGAAGATGTCCGTTTAGAATTTATTCAATCATTAAAAGCTATTCTTATTGTATAAAAAACTATAAGAAATGCTGGTAGTATTTTCTTGATTAAGGCATTAATGTTAATAGTGGTTTTTATATGAATTAAAGCACAAAAAAAGCTTCAATTATCGAAGCTTTTTATATGTCTATTTTTCTTTTACAAGTTTACTTCCTGAGTTGAAACCAATCATTAATCCTAATGCAACAAGTAAGATTGCGACTACTAATTGTAAACCATCGACCATTAAGACAAATCCACCAGTTACAAATAATTTCATAACGATTCCATAGATAGCTTGTACTAATGCTGTCATTGTAACAATGAACATTAATACCATTGGGATATATAACATAAATCCTTTTCTTCCAGTAACTTTTAAGAAAACAGCTAATGAAATTAAAACCATTGCAGCTAATAATTGGTTAGCTGATCCAAATAATGGCCAAATATTAACATATCCACCTAAACTTAATAAATATCCACAAACTAAAGAAATAATTGTTGAAACGTATTTATTAGTTAAAACTTTAACTAAACCACTTGGTTCTTGTCCTTCTTCTACTTCAAAGAATTCTTGGAAAGACATTCTTGAAATTCTTGCAACAGCATCTAATGAAGTTAAAGCAAGAGCTGAAACAAACATTGTCATAATACATAATCCCCAAGATTGAGGTAAACCAAGTTGAGCAACTAAACCAGTAACACCAGCTGAGAATTTAGTAAATGGTGTTGCTGTATCAGCTAAAGCCATATTAGCAAGTGTACTATCTAAGACACCCGATGCTTTTAAGTTTGGTAAAGCACCAACAATAACGATAACTAAGATAGCAAGTAATGATTCAAGTAACATAGAACCATAACCAACTTGTAACATATCTTTTTCGTTTTCTACTAATTTTGAACTTGTTTCAGATGAGACAAGTGAATGGAAACCAGAAACAGCACCACAAGCAATTGTAACAAATAATGTTGGGAAGATATAACTTCCTGAAGCAGATTTAAATCCTGCAAAAGCAGGTGTTGTAATTGTTGGATTGCTTACAAATACACCAATTACAGCAGCAACGATCATTCCGATAAATAAGAATGTTGTTAAATAATCACGTGGTGTTTTAAGTAACCACATAGGTGTAACTGAAGCAAAGAAAATATATACAAAGACAACATAAATCCAAGTTGTTTTAGTAGCATATACTGGAAACATAATTCCAAGTGCTAACATAGCAATAATTAAAGCAATACCAAGAATCACTTTTGGTAAACCTTCTAGTTTAACTTTTTTCAAGAATAAACCAAAGGCCATTGCTACAAAGACATATAAAATTGAAATTGAAGCAGCACTTGCATTTGGAGCAAGTTTAGCCCCATCAGCACTAATTCCATTAAATGTTCCTGCAACCATATCAGCGAAAGCTGCAATAACAATTAATGTGAAAATCCAACAAAATAAGAAAATAATTTTTACCTTTACGTCCAATATATTTTTCAATGATTTGTCCCATTGATTTCCCTTCTGTTTTAACAGAAGCATAAAGTGCGCCAAAATCTTGTACAGCACCAAAGAATACACCACCAACGATAACCCATAAAAAAGCTGGTAGCCAACCAAACATCATTGCCATAACTGGTCCAGTAACAGGTCCAGCTCCTGCAATTGATGAGAATTGATGAGCAAAGACTGACCATTTGTTTGTAGGTACAAAGTCTGTCCCATCTTCTTTTGCAACAGCAGGTGTTGTTGCTTTTGGATCAATTCCCCATGTTTTAACTAAGTAACGACCATAGAATAAATAAGCCACTACTAAAATTAAAGCACTTAATCCAAGTAATAGTAAACCATTCATAAATGAATCCCCCTCTAAAAAATCATCCACATATAAAATAAAAAGGTTTTCTCTTAGCATAGCTAAGACGAAAACCTTTTTCCGCGGTACCACTTAGATTGCGATTATTAAATCGCCCCTTCACATCTTTTATATAATGCTATTCCTTTAACGCAGAAATTACGATTCCCCTACTTTTATTTCAAGAAAATAGCTCACAAGTGATGGTCTTATATCATTACCTACATTCTTTCCACCAACCGAATGTTCTCTATAGGAAGCGGATGTAAAATCGTATCTTGTTCATCGCTCATTTATATGTATGCCTATATATTATACCTCTTTTTTTTGTTGTCAATAGTTTTTATTTTAATAACTATATTTTTTATCAATAAATATTTATTTCGTTCAGTCAACTCATCTTTTGATACATATAATATATTGGTGATTATATGTCTCTACCTTACATGAATACTGTTTTACTTAATCAGATGATTGTCATCATTTCACAATCATTTAATGAATGTTTTTCAAATGATGAACAGGCCATTATTGGCGCTTTTTTAACAACTCTAGGAGATATGCTCTCTTTAAACAGTGCTTATATCTCTTATTTACAAGATCAAAATTCCCTTTCTAAACAAAATCAAAATGATTATGATTTATTAGAAAAAAGTATTGAAAAAATAAAAGTAGAAATTAATAAAATGAAAAGTAATGTCCAAAAATGAACATTACTTTTATTAATTATTAACACTTTGATGTGGGGCATATGTCGCATCATCAATTCCTTTAAAAGTATAGCCTAAATTTTTATAGTGTTCAATAATAGCAGGTAAGGCTTGAACAGTGGTATCCTTAGCTTGTGTATCGTGGCATAAAATCATGACATTATTATCATGACATGATGTCCCGTTTCTAATCAACTTATCTACAGCTACATGATTTCCTGAAGCATCTGTTGAATCTCCATTCCAATCATAATATTGATATCCTTTTTCAACAACTTCTTTTGTAAGAGTTGACATAATTCCTTGACAATATCTTCTTGATACTGTATTTGAACTTCCACCTGGGAAACGAATATAATGTGGTACAAAACCGATTTCTTTTTTACCATTCGACCTACTTTATTTAAATCATCAAAATAAGCATCAACTGAAGCATAGACAGTTGAATATTCATGACTATACGTATGAAGAGCAATCGTATGTCCTGCATTATAAGCATCTTTAATCAAATAATTATAATCTTGATTTCTTCCTGTTACAAAAAATGTTGCTTTAGCATCATATTTTGCAAGTATATCCATGATTTTTTTAGTATTTTCTGATGGACCATCATCAAATGTTAAATAAACCACTTTTTCATTAGATTGTTTATCACTTCCGATTTTTTTAATAACTTCTATTTTTCTTTTGGCTATTGTTTTGTTACCTGAACTATCTTTTGCACTATAAGTAACTTCATACGTTCCTTCTTTAGAAGTATCTAAATTTTTATCATCTATTTTGTATTTAATTTCTTCTAAACTATTATCGCTTACTTCCACACCAGCTTTTAAATCCGGTGTTGTATTTAAAGAAACCGTCAAATCATCCAATCCCTTAAATACAGGTTTTTGTGTATCTACAACTTGAATCGTTGTTGTATATTCTCTATTTTTATATGTATATGTCACTTCATATTTTCCTAGCTTTTTAATATTTAAATTTTTTGGCTTTGACATGCTACATCTTTAACACTTCCATGTTCAACTTCACTAATATAGCTATTGGGATTAAATTTTCCATTAATTTCTACTGTCATATTTTCTTTAAAATGCAGTTGTTTTTTTATAAATGTTTGATAAACAAATAAACCTATTCCTAAGACGATTACTCCAATCAAAGTAATCACTAATTTTTTTCTATTTTTCATATAGACTCCTACTCTTTTCTAAATATTCTTGTACTTTTTTAATAAACCTATCAATAACTGGTGAAAGACGTGTATATTTCTTCCATATAAAAACGGTATTTGTTGATAGTTCTGGATAAAAAGGAATGAAACAAATATTCTTTTGATTTAACACCTGATAGGCTCCTTCTACTGTAATCGCTGCTCCTTGATCATCTTGAATAAAAGGAAGAATTGCTGAAGCAAAATTATAAGAAAACATGCTGTGCAACGAAACATCCCCTTTTAACCAATTAGAAATTTCACTTTGAACAATTTCTCTATTTGTTAAAAACAATGGTAATTCTTTTAAATCCTCTTTTTTAACATAGGGCTTATGAGCCAAAGAATTAGTTTTTGAAACAATGATTCCCCATTTTTCTTGAAGCGGTATACGTAAATGATTATATTTTGAAATATCTACTGGTTCTAACAAAATCCCAATATCTACTAATCCTTGATCAACTCTTTCTTTAATCAAATCCGCATTTCCTACATAGATATCAAATTTTACAAGAGGGTATTCATCATGAAACTCTTCAATCACTTGCGAAAGAACCGTTTGTGAAGATGAAAAAATACCCGTTCCTATCATAATTTGACCAACCATTTCTTCTTCACTTTGAGTAATCTCTTGTTCTGTTTTATTAACAAGTGATAAAATTTCTTCTGCTCTTCTTCTAAGTAAAACACCCTCATCTGTGAGTTCTATTTTTCTTTTTCCTCGAATAAATAAAGGCTTTCCTAATTCATCTTCCAACTGCATTAATTGTCTTGATAATGTAGGTTGTGTCATATGTAGTTGCTTAGCTGCACGCGTAATATTTTTCTCACGCGCAACCATTAAAAAATACTGAAGTATTCTAAGTTCCATGATTTTTACCTTCCTTTTTATTTTAACCCATATTTCTTAAAAAAATCTAAATTATTCTAAAGATTTCTAAATAATTATATTTTTTCTAAATATCCGCTTTCTATCCAGCCTATTTCTTTATTTTTGATAATATAGGCAAATTTTCCATATAATCCTATTACTTTAACATCTTCATTTTCATGAACCGTTATAAAATGATCAATATAATCATCTAAACAATAAAAGTGTTTATTTTTCAAATAAATAAATTCATTTTTGATCCATAACATTTGGTTTGTATGAATAACTTTACAAAATGAAAATTCTTCTCTTTTTTCTAAAATTTCTATTTCAAAATTTGGCCAGGAAACCTTATGATTTTCCTTATTTTCTACAAATTTGTCTTGTTTTATTCTATAGATTGGTAAAGGTTGTACAAAATGATTCTTAAAAGTTAAATTCTTACCATCATTTTCAATAATAAGTGCATTCAATTGACTGATAAATTTAACCCCTGTTCCGCCATCAATACTAATTAATTTTTTTATCAAAATCCATCAAAACATCATTTTAATTTGACTTTGATAAAAATTTGACGTTGGCAAATGACCTACTATGACATATTTTTTTAAACAATGACCTACTTTTTGAAAATCTCTTTTTTCGATAAATGAAGAAAGCGGTGCATTTTGCCAATCATTTTTGTTTTCAATCCCAGCATGAATACATAAAAAATCATCGGTTTCTATTGAAGTAGGCAAACTCGCTATATAATTAAGTTCTTCTTGTAAAGATTCTCTTACAATTTTTTGTAAAATTTGTGGTTTTTCTTTCTTCAAATCTAAATGTTTTCGAGAAACAATTTGATCAATCATTCCACTTTTACCAATTTTACGTAAGTAATGTAACATTTCTTGACAAAGATCATCATCATTAATCAATGCATCTAAAGCATATTCACAATTACCTAGTAAAACATATACCCTTTGGCTTTTTTGTTGTAAATATTGAAGATAGTGTACTGTTTCTATGGCTTGTGTTCCCTTTTCTACAAAATCTCCATCAATAATCAAATAGTCTTGTGTAGTATATCGTGCTTCTTTTAAAAGCTGTTTGAAACGATCTAAATGACTATGAATATCAGAAACAACAATACATCTATAAGGTTTTTCTATATTAAGTTTTTCATGTCTTATTTCTATCATATAACACCTATTTAAAAAAGGATAGAAATTCTATCCTACTTTTCTTTTTAACATTGTTTCAATAAGTTCATCATTATTTTTAGTATTTCTAAATAATAAAAGTGCATCATCTAAATTTTGACTCGCACGTGTCCCATTTAATGAATAATGAATCATATGGTTCACTTGTAGTTCTTTTTCACTTAATAATAAATCTTCTCTTCTTGTTCCAGATTTAGCTATGTCGATTGCTGGAAAAATGCGTTTTTCTTGCATTGTACGAGATAATACAAGTTCCATGTTTCCTGTTCCTTTAAACTCTTCATAAATAACATCATCCATACGACTTCCTGTATCTACAAGAGCAGTTGCAAGAATCGTCAAACTTCCCCCTTCTCTCATATTTCTAGCCGCACCAAAAAATCTCTTTGGCATATAAAGACAGTTTGGATCTAATCCTCCTGAAAGTGTTCTTCCTGATGGCGAACAAATCAAATTATAAGAACGTGTTAAACGTGTTATACTATCTAATAAAATCATTACATCTTGACCATGTTCAACAAGACGTTTTGCTCTTTCAATGACCATTTCTGATACTTTTTTATGTCGATCTGGTGTTTCATCAAATGTTGAATAAAGAACTTCCACATTATCTCCTTCAACAGCTTCTTTAATATCCGTTACTTCTTCTGGTCTTTCATCAATTAATAAAATTAAAATATGTATATCTTTATTATTTTCTTTAACAGCTAAAGCTATATCTTTTAAAAGGGTTGTTTTCCCTGCTTTTGGAGGAGAAACAATAATTCCTCTTTGACCTTTACCAATAGGAGCAAGTAAATCTATCATTCTCATCGCTATTTTTCCACTTTTGCCAACACTAATTTTTTCATTTGGAAAAATTGGTGTTAAGCTTTCAAAGGATTTTCTTTTCATTGCTGTTTCTAAATCATAATGATTGATTTTTTGAATATGTAAAAGAGATCTAAACTTTTCAGATGCTTTTGGTTCCCTAACAACACCTGTAATAAAATTCACCTGTTTTTAATTTAAATTTATAAATTTTGTGATTGAGAGACATAGACATCATGAGGATCTGATAAATAATTTGCA
>ENA-OQET01000663-OQET01000663.1-human-gut-metagenome-genome-assembly--contig:-NODE-663-length-17400-cov-3.968101_pt1 | contig 17400 bp, 17 predicted proteins | sample MGYA00242800_ERZ504645 | MGnify/ENA primary metagenome ERZ504645 (study PRJEB26092, sample SAMD00036308) | human gut metagenome | host: Homo sapiens | study: EMG produced TPA metagenomics assembly of... | reverse complement strand
AGATGCAGGGGAAACATTATGCAGTGATTCGTGTAGACAGATTCTGATTTGTAGGTAGGCTTACGCGTATGTGACAGAAGATGAAAGGGCTTAAACAAGCACCGATTTGTCAAATTGCAGTGATTTCGCTGTGTGTGGCTTTTTATAGTCTTGGTTATGTGCGTGGAAAGCGCATGATGCCAAGATAGAGAAATAACCGCCCATTGACCTGACAAGTTATGTGAGCGGTTATTCAATCGTTTATATCAGGCAAACCGTCATCGGTAGCACCTTTTCTATTATTATAGTAACATTTATATATTTTTATGTCAATTAAGATGATTAAAAATATAAGTGTGTGTTAGTATATATAAGATCAATGTGACTGGACAGCATCTTAATCTTTCTCTAAAAGCTGAGCAATAATCGAATTAGGAAGTACATCCTTCAAAACATCCATACAAGAAAAATCAGTTCTGCTAGTCGGCAGGGCTTTTTTTGTAATTCGAAATCCCATTTTCTGATACATACAAACAGCCTTATAAGCCCAAGTATGTGTATGAAGAAAAATAAAATCAGCATCCGGTTCTACAACAAGAAAACGAGACAAAGCAAACAAAACAATTGCCTTCCCAAGCCCCTTCCCCTGTTCTTTAGGAGAAGTAGACACCCAATGAATCAAAGGAAACCGAATATCGCCATTTGTCTTAAACCAAGCACTCGTCGTAGCAACAATCTCTCCCTCAGGATTCACAATAAAACAAACCCGGTCAGCTAAAAGTTCTTCATGAGTTAAAAAAGTTTTAGCAAAACAAGCAGAAGCATCCTCAAAACAATCAAACTCTCCAACCAACACTTCAAGCTTCGCCCAAGCAATCTCATCCCCAGACTCAAACATCTTATAAGAATACCCATCAGGCAAAACAGGAACCTTAAGATCCTCTAAATCCTCAAAAGGCAGACACATCACAATATCTTTATAAACAAGAGACTTATCAAGCATAAACAAAAACCTCCATAAAATAACAACAAATTGCATAATTAGAGTATACAAACTATTGAATGAAAAGTCACGGAGTATAAATTAAACAGAAAGTACTTTCTACGAATCACTACAAAAATTGAAAACCAATAACGTCTAACATACACACCCTTCCGTTTGAAAATTCTTAATTTTATACGAGAATGTCTTCAGGTATTCATAAAAACATAAAGAAAGATAGAGGTACGAAATGATAGAATTCCATAGGATTTTTTGCAAAATCGCAGCCAACACGGGCACTGTTTGAACGCAGTGAGTTGTGCAGGAGTGTTGGCGGATCAGCGTTTTGCAAAAAATCCGTCAATGGAATTCGTTTTTCGTACCTCTATCTTTTTTATGTTTTTATGAATACTCGATACATTTCCGTTATACAATTACAATTTAATTAGTAAATACTATCCCTAAACACAATCTTACGATATGCTTCAAACTGTAACCAACGGTTAAAGAATTCGCTTCCTGGTTTATATCCTTGTTCTTTTAATTCTGCAAACAGTTTGTCTGCTTTTTCTTTGGAATCAACCAGAATCTTAAATCCTCGTCCATTGATCAGTGGCAGGCCTTTGTATTCGTATTCTTCAATTGGAAGAATTGCTGATACTTTTCTGTCTCTGATCTGTACGGCTACTTTGTCTCTGAATACGATGACATCAAAGTAGTCTGGATACTGATAGCTTTCTCCTTCTACTGGAATTTCATCTCCGATCGTGTAGGATTTTCCAGATGGTTTGATCTTTGTGACTGTCATACTTTCCATGTTGTAGTAGAATTCTTCAAAGATGTCTCCATTGGCTTTTAATTTTCCATGTGCAAAGACGCATTTTAGGTCTGTTTCTTCGTCAACTTCGGAATTTTTGATCACTCCGCATGCAGATGTCATGTTTGTGATACGGTCGATCAATATCAGCTCTCCTAAGGCTTTATGATCATCAAATTCGTCTAAGACAATTTCTTCCTGCAAGATAACATCACATACTGCGATCTCATTCTTTCTTAAGTTGTTTGCTGGAATGTATTCTCCTGTGTTGACATCGATCTTGTACTGAATATTTGTTACGATTCCTGGAATTTCTTTTGTTCCGATCTTTACGAAATATTCTTTTCCTGGTAACAATTCTCCGTCATCCATCCAAAGAACTGTCGCTGTAAATGATTTGCTGACTGGAAGTTCTGTTTTATTGGCCAGTACGCATCCTCTTGATACATCAACTTCACGGTCTAACTGAATCGTTACTGGACGGCCTTTTTCAGCTGTCTGTGCATCTTTATCACCAATTAATAAACTCTTAACCTTTGCATGTTCTTTGCTTGGTAATGTCACGATCTCATCTCCGACAGAAATCTGTCCGGATTCGATCTGTCCCTGGAATCCACGGAATGTGTGGTTTGGACGGCATACTCTCTGAACTGGCATGTAGAATCCTTCTTCTTCAGATTTCTCTCGTACATCCACCGTTTCTAGGTATTCTAGTAATGGTTCTCCTGTATACCATGGAATGTTATCTGATTTTGTTGTAACATTATCTCCTTCTGTTGCAGATACTGGGATGATCTTTACATTTGCAAGTGATAATTCTTCTTGTAATTCTTTGATCTGTTCCTCGATCTTTCGGAATGTTTCCTGATCATATTTTACAAGGTCCATTTTATTGACTGCAAATACGAAGTGTCTGATTCCCATTAAGGCGCAGATTCTTGCGTGGCGTCTTGTCTGTACTAATACTCCTTGGGATGCATCGATTAAGATGACTGCTAAATCTGCAAAGGATGCTCCTACAGCCATGTTTCTTGTATATTCTTCATGTCCTGGTGTATCTGCTACGATAAAACTTCTTTTTTCTGTTGTAAAATAACGGTAGGCAACGTCGATCGTAATTCCCTGTTCTCTTTCTGCCATTAATCCGTCAAGTAATAAAGAATAGTCGATCTTTCCACCACGGCTTCCAACTTTACTGTCTAACTCTAATGCTTCTTCCTGGTCTGTATATAATAACTTTGAATCATATAAAATATGCCCGATCAGTGTAGATTTTCCATCATCTACACTACCGCAAGTAATAAATTTTAATAATCCTATCATCTTAGAAATACCCCTCTCTCTTTCTTCTTTCCATGCTTCCTGCTGCTTCATTATCAATAACTCTGGTTGTTCTTTCTGAAGAAACCGCACTTAATGTCTCGTCAATGATCTCATCAAGTGTTGAGGCTTTTGATTCCACTCCTCCAGTTAATGGATAACATCCAAGGGTTCTAAATCTCACACTCTTGTATTCGATCTTCTCATCTGGTCTTAATTTTAATCTGTCATCATCGACCATGATGATATTTCCATCTCTCTCGATCACTGGGCGTTCTTTTGCAAAATATAATGGAACGATATCAATTTTCTCGCGTTTGATATATTTCCAGATATCTGTCTCTGTCCAGTTAGAGATTGGGAATACACGAATGCTTTCTCCTTTTTTGATCTTAGAGTTATATAATTTCCACATTTCTGGTCTCTGGTTCTTTGGATCCCATGCCTGATTTTCATTTCTAAAAGAGAAGATTCTTTCTTTTGCACGAGATTTTTCTTCATCACGACGTCCACCTCCAAATGCAGCGGTAAATCCATATTTATTTAACGCCTGCTTTAGGGCCTGTGTTTTCATGATATCTGTGTAAGCGGCTCCACTATCAAATGGATTAACCCCCTGTTTTACACCATCTTCATTGATGTATTCTATCATTTCTAATCCGTATTTCTTTGCTGTTTCATCACGGAATTTGATCATTTCTTTGAATTTCCATGTTGTATTAACATGTAAAAATGGAAATGGTGGTTTCTCCGGATAGAATGCTTTTAATGCTAAATGTAACATAACTGAGCTGTCTTTTCCGATAGAATATAGCATAACTGGTTTTTCACAAGAAGCTGCAACTTCTCGGATGATGTAGATTGCTTCCGCCTCCAACTGGTCAAGATGTGATAATTCGCTCATTTTGATGTCCTCCAATCTAATATTTGTTTGAATCTTTCTTGTTGATCTCTATGGTTTGTTCTTCTCCGGTATATTTTTTGATCTTCCAGAGAATCGTATCTTTGCTTTCGTTAACTGTCATTTCACTTCCCATTCCACCGATATCGGCTCCTAGGAAAAATGCGATGGCTCCTGTTTTACATTCTTTTAAGCAGGATGTACATCCCCAGCAGTCTTTTGGATATTTGATGTATGCTTTGCCAGTTGCATCGGTCTTTATCAAACTTCCAGGACAGACGTCTAAGCATCGTTTGCATCCAACACATTTATTTTTGTTAATTCTGATGCTCATAGTACTCATCCTCCTTTACTAGTTCTCGTAAGATGACTTTGATCTTTCCTTCCACTTTCTTTGTATTGACGTATTTTTTCCAATCATCACTCTTTTGTGGATGATCAAGATTTTCTGCAAAACTGTGCCATCTTGTCTCTTTTCTTGCTTTTAAATGTTCGATCAGAGTCAGACAGATCGTTAATCGTTCTTTTAGTTCATAATAAAACATTAATTCATGGTAATCCTGAGCACTTAACTGTCCAGATAATGTGATCAGATTATTGATCTTTTCTTTTGCGAGATTTAGGCAGTTTTCATTAAACTGATAATGACTTGAAATTCCGCCTGCATAAGCATCCATGACTTTCTGCATCGCTTCTTCCATTTGCTCGATCGTAAAAATACTGTCTTTGTCTGATAAAATATTGTTGTATTCTTTGACTTTCTCGTCTAATAACTGTTCTTCTTTGTTATCTGTTATATCAAACGTCTGATCTTTTAATTTCTCTACGATATCCAGTGCTGCGAGCTCACCTTCTACCAAAGCTCCTGTCACATATTTCTGTGGGCATCCACCTGCGACATCTCCGGCTGCGTACAGCCCATGGATTGTTGTCTCTCGATTTGTGTTTACCCAGTAACCACTGGCAGTATGTCCACCCACGATATATGGTTCCGTTCCCTCAATCTCTACATTTTGTTCACTTGGATCTTTGCCTTGCTCGATCCATTTTAAGGTCTGGCTTGGTGCCATATTTAAATATGCTTTCTTAAGGTCTGTATCTTTTTCCTTCTCAATTCCTTCGGTTCTTAGGTAACAAGGGCCTCTTCCTTCCAGATTTTCCTGTATTGTTCCATAGACACGCTGAGAAGTTGTGATTCCGTATTTATCTTCGTAAATCTCTCCTTTAGCGTTTACCTGCTTTGCCCCGACTCCCTGTGCGATCGTTCCCGTTGGTGCGATCGTATCTTTACACCTTAATGCGATAAAACGCATCTCAAAGGTTGTCATCTCAGCTCCAGCATCAATTCCCATTGCGTATCCGGCACCAGTGTTAAATGGTGGATACCACATCTTATGTCTTGAAAATCCTGGATTATTTGGCTTATAAAGCCCTGCTGCCCCTCCTGTTGCACAAAGTACTTTCTTGGCACGGATCTCATAAGCTGTTCCATTTTCCATATGGAAACCGAAAGCTCCTTTGATCGTGTTATCTTCCACGATATAATCGGTGATATTCAAATGATTGATCACCTCTACGTTATCTAGCTGATTTACTGCATCTGCAAGGATTGGCTTGATATTTTCTCCATTGATCTTAATATTTCGATTTCCTCTGGCAACATAGTCACCATTTTCATCCTTTAAAATAACCAATCCTAACTGTTCCATCTTGCTTGTCACTTCATTTAAATGTTCTGACATTGTAAGAAGCAGGTCACCTCGTACGATCTCATCTGCATCTTTCCTCGCATAATCAACATAATCCTGTGGTTTTCTTCCCTTTACGATATAAGCATTGATCGCATTAACTCCAGCTGCTAAGCACCCGCTTCGTTTGATATTAGCTTTCTCGGCGATGACGATCTTTGCATCACTTTTTTCCCTGATCGTAAGTGCCGCATAACATCCAGCTGTTCCGCCTCCGATGATCAGGACATCGGTATGTATGATCTGTTGTTTTGTAATTTCCATAATCGGTCCTTTCTGGTATATTTCTTAAATATAGAAGACATCGCCTTCCTGCATTTCTTTATTCTCTAATAAATAAGTTTCCTTTTCATCAAATACATATAAACGGTAAATAATGATATCAACTTCTTCTCCAACGCTTACCGGATCCTTTTCCAAAGATCTCTCAGCTGTCACTTTGATTCCATTGATATTTACAACTACATCCAGTCGACTTCCACTAAAGATCACATCTTCTACAATTCCTTTTTCTGATGCACTCATATATCGTTTTAATTCCCCTTTTTTTGCTAACTCAAGGAATTCCGGTCTGACGATCGCTTTCTGTGCATGTTCTATTTTTTCAAATCCTTTTAAGGATTCATAATTTTCTACGATGGATGATCTTCCAACAAACTGGGCTACAAATGGCGTCTTTGGTGATTTATAAATCTCTAATGGGCTTCCCATCTGCTCAATCTTTCCATGATTTGTAATCAAGATCTCATCAGCAACCTCTACGGCTTCATCCTGATCATGTGTAACGAAAATGCTTGTGATACCAAGCTTTGATACCATTTCTTTTAGCCAGAGTCGAAGCTCTGATCTTACTTTTGCATCGATCGCTGCAAATGGTTCATCAGAAGTAATACCTGTGGATTTGGAGCCAATGCTCTTGCAAATGCAACTCTCTGTCTCTGCCCGCCAGATAACTGGTTCGGATATCTATTTTCCAAGTCCTACTAATCCCGTTAATTCTAACAATTCAAAAACTCGTTCTTTGATCTGTTTCTTCGGCATTTTTGCAATCTCTAGTCCAAATGCGATATTATCAAAGACTGTCATATATCGGAATAGTGCATAACTTTGAAATACAAATCCAATTCCTCGTTTTGCTGCCGGAATATCATTGACTCTCTTTCCATCAATAAAGATATCTCCTGCATTTGGATTTTCCAATCCTGCGATCATTCGAAGCAGGGTTGTCTTTCCACTTCCACTTGGCCCAAGCAACGCTGCAAGTTTCCCTTTTTCAATTCCAAAACTTACATTATCTGATGCCCGGAAGTTTCCGTATTGTTTATAGATATTTCTCATTTCGACATACATTTTATCTTCCGTCCTTTCCCTGTTGTTTGTCCTGTGAGCGGTACCATGCAATATTTCTTAAGATCAGTACAACAACCGCGATCAATACTAGGACTGACGATACTGCAAATGCTGCTGTAATCGATGATGTTGTTCCTGACATATATAAGGCATCGATCTCCAATGGTAAGGTAAATGTCTCACCTCTTGTTTTGGAAAGTGCATTAACTGCACCAAATTCTCCTAATGCCCTGGCACTACATAAGATGATCCCATAGATCAATCCCCATTTCATCTGAGGAAGTGTGATCTTTCGAAAGATCGTAAATCCACTGGCTCCCATCAATGCTGCTGCCTCTTCTTCGTCTTTTCCCTGTGAGTTTAAGATCGGTATGATCTCCCTTGACACAAATGGAAAGGTAACGAAAATGGTTGCTAAAATGACTCCTGGAATTGCAAATGCAATCCGGATATTCGTTCCAAAGAAGGTGTTGATCGCTCGGATCGCTGGATACGTCCATCCAAAGTCTCCCAAATGTCATCAAGAATGCAAGTCCTACGATAACTGGTGAAATGGAAAATGGAATATCGATCAAAGTTGCCAAAACCTGTTTTCCTTTGAAACTGAATTTGGTCAATAAAAATGCCGCCATGATCCCGAAAAATGTATTGATCGCTACCGCAACAAGTGTTGCCAGAATCGTTACAAATAAAGCACTTCTTACATACTCCGTTGATATGGAGCTTACATAAAATTTAAATCCCTCACTTAATGAATTTGTAATAACGGAAAATAACGGTAAGACCAGCATGACGATCATAAATAAAGCACTGATCGTGATCAGGATGATCTTCGTTCGCTGTTTTCTTTTTTCAAACTTCTGCTGTTCATTCATGATCTTCCTCCTTACTGTGCATTGACTCTTCTTGCCTGTCTTACCTGTATGATGTTGATCACAAATAACATCACAAAGGCAATGATCAGCATGACAAGGGCAATGGCTGTTGCACTTTTATAGTCGATATAGTTTAATTTCTGCATGATCACATAAGAAATCATCTGTGTATGTTCCTTGGCACTGTTTCCTGAGATATAGATCACACTTCCGTATTCCCCGATTCCCCTTGCAAATGCCAATCCAAATCCTGTTAATAATGCAGGTCTTAATTCTGGTAAAATGACTTTAAAGAATGTTCTTATCGGTGTTGCACCTAACATATACGCTGCTTCTTCATACTGACCATCCATTTTCTCAAGCACTGGCTGAACCGCTCTTACAATGAATGGAATCCCAATGAACACAAGTGCGATCAAAAGCCCGATTCTTGTATAAGAAATCTTAATCCCAAAGTGTGTAAAGTATCGTCCGATCATTCCATCTTCCGCATACATTTTTGATAATGTAATACCAGCAACTGCAGTTGGCAGTGCAAAAGGAAGTTCGATCATCCCATCCATTAATCGTTTCCCCGGGAATTCATACTTTACAAGCACCCATGCAATGATCAACCCAAACACAACATTGATCAATGCTGCAATAAACGAACTTCCGATACTTGTGATAAATGCATTTCTTACTGTTTCTTTCGATATTAATGTAAGGAATTCATTCGGCGATAATTTTAGTGCGTATGCAAATACAGATGCTAATGGAATCAGTACGATCAATGATAACATCGTTACTGTAACTCCCATCGTTAATCCGAACCCTGGAATAACCCTTGCTTTTTTCGCTTTTTTTAATGTCTTATTCTCGTTATTTGTATTACTCATCTTCATTCCTGCCTTTTTATTGATTTATATAAATCTTGTCAAACAACGCTCCATCTTCAAAATATTTCTTATAAGCCTGATCCCATCCTCCAAAATCACTGATCTTATATAATTTCATGTTCAGATTAAATTTACCTTGATACTGTTTTAAGATTGTTTCATTTGATGGCCGGTATCCTTCTTCGGCTGCGAGTTTCTGTGCTTTGTCACTGTAGAGATATTTTAAATACTCTGTTGCGATCTTCTTTGTTCCATTGACCTTTACGTTATCATCGACAAGGCTGACACTTGGCTGTGCCAAGATGCTGATACTTGGTGTAATGATCTCGTATTTGTCTGGATAATTTTTAACTGTCTGAATTGCTTCATTCTCCCATGCGATCAAGACATCACCTTTTTTATTTTCTACAAAGGTTGTCGTAGAACCTCTGGCTCCTGAATCCATAACGGATACATTCTGATATAATTTTGTCAGGAATTGTTCTTCCTTTTTCTGATCGTGATAGGTATCAATCGCATAACCATAAGCTGCTAAGAAGTTCCAGCAGGCACCCCCGCTGCTCTTTGGATCTGGTGTGATGACCTCCACTCCTTTTTTGATCAAGTCTTTCCAGTCTTTGATGTTTTTCTTGTTTCCTTTTCTTACAAGAAAGACGATCGTTGATGTATATGGTGCAGAATCATTTGAAAGTCTCTTCTGCCACCCTTTATTTATTAGTCCTGTCTGCTCGATCAGTGAAATATCATGTTCTAAGGCCAGTGTTACAACATCACCATTGCTTCCTTCTACTACTGATCTTGCCTGACTTCCAGAACCACCATGGGACTGGATTACTTCGACTTTCTTTCCATATTTATCTTTATAATATTTGATAAAATCTTTGTTATATTTTTCATAAAACTCTCTTGTCGGATCATAAGAGACATTTGTGATCGTAAGATTTTCTTTTCTCTTATTTCCACATCCTGCCATAGAAACGATAAGAATCATACAGAAACTTAAAAGGATCATTTTCTTACAGATATTTATTCTACTGGTTCTTTGTTGTCTTATTTTCATGGTTTCTTCTCCTTTATTTTAATTCCATACTATTTCTGTATGTTTTATATGAATTGGATTATAGATGATTTCTGTATACATGTCAACAAATATCGTTATAAAAATTTATAATAACTGATTCAAAGAAATTTTTATTATGTTCATCTTTGCTCATAAAAGCACGAAAAAAGACGTTTTGACATATGTTTTTCAATACGTCAAAACGTCTTTCTTTCATTTATTATTTCATATATTTTTTCAGATTCTTCTTTTGTTTGTCACTGATCTGATAAAAAGTCTGTTTTCCATTCTTATCTTCGATTCCAATGACAGTACGATCTCCGAGAAGTATTTTTGTTAATGTACCACTTGTATAGAAACGATACTCATTCCATGAGGCTGTATCCAGTGTGGCATCTTTTCCAGATAACTTCTTCGCTTTCTCAATAATCTTAGATACTTTGATCGCTGTATCATTAAATTTCATCTTCTTATCTGTTACAACGATCTGGGCATCTGCAATTCTTGCTGCTACGTTACTGTAATTCTTCTGCTCTTTGGCATCGATCAACGCATCTCCAATGATTGAAGCACCATTATATGCGTAAACATTCTCTGGAATCTCATCAAACACAATATAACTGTCACCATATACTTTGAATTCAAACGTTGTATTATCTTCATCAATCAACGCATAAGAATAACTTTGTTTATACTGCTTCTCTACATCGGTTGGTGTGATTCCAATCATTCGATTACATCCAGTTACAATCTTCTTTACATATTTGCAGACAGGAATATTCGTTACTGCAAAACTCTGATTCTTGATCGTATTCGTTGCAAAGTCAACTTTAATGATCCTGCTGTCTTTGACACGACTTTTGGTAGTCTGCAATCTTTTGGATCTCCAGAAGTTGCATGGATTGCTTTGATCTTCTTATTTAGTGAATTTGTTTTTTTTCCTTTTGCTTCTTTTAACTGAACAGACAGTTTATCTCTTTCATCTTTAAGACTCTGATAATATTTTGATTCCACGACAGCATCTTTTCGACGGCTTAAAGCATCCCTGTCATCATCACGCTGCTCATTGCGATCACCGCTGCTGTTAGTATATATTTTGCACCTTTCATATGGTTTCCCCTCCATTACAGGTCCTATCGTTTTTGGAGCGATCTCTCCTGCGTTCTTATAGATGCTGTTTGGTGCGATACATCCACGTACCATAGATAATGGATAAATATTGGTATCATGACCAACCACTGATCCTGGATTCAAGATAGTTCCGCATCCTACTTCTACACGAGAACTTAAGATCGCACCGATCTTCTTTCTTCCAGTCTCAATCTTTTCTTCTCCGTTTTTGATCACAACGTTTGTCTTGTCAGATTTTACATTCGATGTGATGGATCCAGCTCCCATATGAGACTTATATCCTAAAATAGAATCTCCTACATAATTGTAATGAGGCACCTGAACATTATTAAATAAAATATCATTCTTGATCTCTGTAGAATTTCCTACAACACATCCTGCCCCGATCAATGCATTTCCTCTGATAAATGCTCCTGGGCGCACTTCTGTATCTGGACCAATGATCGCTGGTCCATTGATCGTTGCCGTCTTGGCGATCGTTGCACTTTTCGCGATCCATACATCTTCTTCTACCTGATCATATTCATCTACTGATAGTGTTGGTCCAACTTCCAGTACAAAATCTTTGATCAATGGAAGAATCTCCCATGGATACGTTGTCTGTTCAAATAATTGAGCTGCAATTGTCTGATCTAAATCCTGAAAGAATTCTTTGTTTGTTAATTCTACCATCTGATTTTACCTCTTTCTGTTCTTATTATCTGTTTCAATCCACAGTCTGTAATTTTCATTTGAAATCCAACTCGATCGGACAGTGATCTGATCCCATCACATCTGTTAAGATCTTCGCATCACTGATACGATCTTTTAAACACTCTGATACAATAAAATAGTCAATGCGCCACCCTGCGTTATTCTTTCTCGCATTGAAGCGGTAAGACCACCAGGAATAGATTCCTGTCTGGTCTGGGTATAAATAACGGAAGGTATCGATAAATCCATTGCTAAGGATTGTTCTCATTTTTTCACGTTCTTCATCCGTGAAACCAGCATTTTTTCTATTTGTCTTTGGGTTCTTAAGATCTATGGATTCTACTGCCACGTTCAAGTCTCCGCAGAAAATCACCGGCTTCTTCTCTTCTAACTTCTTCAAATAAGCAAGAAAATCCTCTTCCCACTTCATTCGATAAGAAAGTCTTGCCAGTTCACTTTGTGAATTCGGTGTATACACTGTGATAAAGTAATAATCTTTAAACTCCAGTGTGATCACACGTCCTTCCTGATCATGTTCTTCTATCCCAAGACCATAAAAAACGCTGATCGGTTCTTCTTTTGTAAAAATGCCTGTTCCTGAATATCCCTTCTTCACTGCATAATTCCAGTACTGGTGATATCCCGGAAGATTCAGGTCAAGCTGGCCTTCCTGCATCTTACTTTCCTGAATGCAGAAAATATCGGCATCTGTCTCATTGAAAAAATCCAAAAATCCTTTCTTCACACATGCTCTGATCCCATTGACATTCCATGATATGAATTTCATCTAATTTCCTCCACGTCTCTTATTATAAAGAAACATAATCACTCCTGCTGCAATGATCACACAATATCCTACAAAACTCAGCATATCTGGAAGCTGTCCAAAAACGAGAAGCCCCATAATTGCTGAGAACATGATCTGTGTGTAATCATATACAGAAATTTCCCTTGCTGGTGCATACGTATATGCCGCTGTGACTCCAAACTGTCCTCCTGCAGCAGCTAATCCTGTTAATAACAAAAAGAATATCTGCCTTGCTGAAATCGGATGAAAATCCATGATCAAATATGGTACACACGCCAACATAGAAAATGTTGAGAAGAAAAGCACGATCATTGGTCCTCTTTCTCCTCTAAGTCCAAGTTTTCTCACACAGGTATATGCAAAACCTGCACACATTCCCCCTGCAAAGCCAATCACAGCTGCTGGTGTCATCCCGCCTGCGAAACTTGGTTTTACAATAAATAAACTACCGACAAAAGCTGCGATCACGCATGCGCATTGTGTCGGTGTGATCTTCTCTTTCAGTACTAAATAAGAAAATACAATAACAAAAAATGGCGATAACTTATTTAGACATGAAGCATCTGAAAGCACCAGGTGATCTACCGCATAAAAGTTGCAGAAAATACCTAAGGTCCCAAAAAGGGACCTTAGAATAAACCAATGCAAATTTCTTTTCTGAATCTGAATCTTTTCCTTGCTACGAATGATCATGATAAATGCAATGACCACCGCAACTAAATTGCGGAAAAAACTCTTCTCGATCGCTGGAAGATCTCCTGACAGCTTTAAAAACAATGCCATAAGGGCAAAGGAAAAAGCTGACAGTATGATGCATATAATTCCACGATTCTTATCTTTCATAACAAGATTATACTCTTGAAGAATATTCTCCAGTTCTTGTATCGATCTTTAACGTATCACCTTCGTTAACGAATAATGGTACCATTACCTGAGCACCTGTTTCAACGATACATGGTTTTGTAGCACCCTGTGCTGTGTTTCCTTTTTCTCCTGGTTCACATTCTGTAACAAGTAATTCTACAGAGATTGGTGGCTCAACCTGGAATGCATTTCCTGCGTGAGAAACGATCGTAACGTTTTCGTTTTCTTTAACGAATTTTAAAGAATCTCCGATAACATCTGGTCCTAATGCGATCTGATCAAATGTTTCGTTATCCATGAAGTAGAATAATTCTCCATCATTGTACAGATACTGCATTTCTTTACGTTCGATATGAGCGTTTTCAAATTTCTCTGTTGGACGGAATGTTTTCTCAACAACTCCACCGTTCTTGATATTTTTTAATTTACAACGTACGAACGCTGCTCCCTTTCCAGGTTTTACATGCTGGAATTCGATGATCTGGTAAATATTATTCTCGAACTGAATTGTTAATCCATTCTTAAAATCTCCTGCTGTAACCATATTATAATTGTCCTCCTTAAATTATATCTTTTTTTATTTTATCTTAAATCTATAGTTGAATCAACTATTTATTTGCTAATTTATAGATTTCGTATATGTCATTCTCATCACAGACCTTAAATGAACCGATCGTTCTGGTTCCTTCATAGGAACATCCATGTGCCATTTGCTTCACTTCTTCGTCTGTTTTTGAACCAATTTCTTTCGCCTCACGAAAACTTGTCGGCATATCAAGTGATGCAAAATATGTAACTGTTTTTCGGATTCCTTCCTGTGCTGCCTTCACATCGTCAGCTTCTTCTACATTCCAGACTCTTCTTGCATACTGCGCAAATCTGGCTGGTTTTGCATCATATACATAAGTTGCCCATGCTCCCCAGACAGCGGATAAACTTGCCCCATGTGCAATATCAAACTTCGCACTCAGTTCATGTCCTAACTGATGCACTGCAAAGTCTTTCTCAGCTCCAAGTCCTGTAATTCCGTTGTGTGAAAGACTTCCTGCCCACATGATCTCACTCATCGCATTATAATCGTGTGAATCCTTGATCGCAACCGCACCATTTCTGATCACTGTACGAAGCAGACCTTCTGCAATCTCATCTGTCAGTTCATTATTCTCTGTCTGTGTAAAATAACGATCCAATGTATGCATCATAATATCCACAATGCCGCATCCTACCTGATACTTTGGTAATGTATATGTAAGTTCAGGATTCATGATCGCAAATGCCGGGCGGTTGAAATCTGTGGAAAGACCTCTCTTGATCTTCGTCTCTTCATTCGTAAGTACTGCTGAATCGCTTGTCTCACTTCCTGCCGCTGCAAGTGTTAATACAACTCCAACAGGAAGAGATTTCTTCACTGTCTGTTTCTTAGACCAGAACTCCCAGATATCTGTATCCGGATTCGCTGTTCCATGTGCAACAGCCTTTGAGGTATCGATCACACTTCCTCCACCTACTGCCAATACAAAGTCCGTTCCAAATTCAATGGATTTCTTCACTGCTTCTCTCGCAAATGAAAGCCTTGGATTCGGCTTCACGCCTCCAACTGTCATATATTCAAGACCGGCTTCTTCTAATGAAGCAGTTACCTCATCAAGTAATCCGCTTCTTACAACACTTCCTCCACCATAGACAACGAATACTTTGGAAGCTTTCAGGCTTTTCGCAAGTTCTCCTACCTGCTTCTGTGTCTCTTTTCCAAAAATGATTCTTGTTGGTGTATACTGGGTAAATCCATGCATTCGCTCATCCTCCATCTGCCCATAAACAGGGGCAAAACTTGTATGTTACTGATTAATCTGCATCTCTTGTTAACTTCACAACGATCTCTTCTGCGATCTCTTCCACAGTCTTATAATCTGTGTTCACTACAACATCTGCTGCCGCTTCGTACTTTGGACGGCGTTGTTCCATCATATTAGAAATAAATTCAGTATTCTTATTCCCACGTAATAATGGTCTGTCATCATTGTCTTTGACACGCTCTAAGATCACTTCTGGAGATGCTGTTAATAAAACGACCTTTCCATTCTTCTTCATCTCAGCAACGTTCTCATCACGAAGCGCAACTCCACCACCACAGGAGATGATCTGGTTATTCTTCTTCTGAAGCTCAATCAAAAGGTTTGTCTCACAGTTTCTGAAATATGTCTCTCCATATTCTTCAAAAATCTTATTGATAGACATTCCTTCTTTCTTCACGATCTCTTCATCCATCTCTACCTGTGGAGATGCAAGGATCTTACTTAGATATGTAGAAACAGTACTCTTACCTGCTCCCATAAATCCGATCAATAAGATGTTATGTGTAAATAATGTCTTTGCCTGAATTCTTCTGCTGTTTTCTACAATATAAGTAAATATATCAAGAATCTCATCCTTATAGGTATTCTCATCCACATGTGTGAGCAGCATCTTACGCTGTCTCTTTTCCTGTTCTGGCTGAAGGATTGGCAATCCATTCTCTTTCTTGTAGACCATGATCTCTTTGATGATATCCATTCTCTCTTCTAATACAGAGACAATCTTCTTATCACACAGATCTAATCTCTCTCTAATCTCTTCTAACTGACTCATCTTCTTGTTCTTTCCTTTTCTATACTAAATGTCCCCATACTTCTCAGATAACGAAGTGTGGTCTTGTTCAGTATATCATACATTCCTATATTTTTTCAATTCATTGCCTCTATAATTTAGGCAAATTCACTTTGATCTGTAATAAATGAAATAAAATCTTTCACAACCGGTGTCAGATATTTTTCCTTTTTTTAGTACAAGATATATATATCGTTCGATCTCTGGTGATATGATCGGACGAACACACACATCCATTGTATCAAGAAGCGGAATCTTTGGAACAATCGCAATTCCAAATCCTGCTGCAACAAGCCCTGCCACAGAAGAATCTTCTTCCCCTTCATATGCGATCGTCGGTTGCCTTTTAATCCTTGAAAAACAACTGTCGATGACCGGCCTTAATCCACTGTTCTTTGTAAAATATACGTAATCATATTCAACCGTATCCAGAAGATCGATTTCTTCCTTTTGAGCCAATGGATGGTCCTTTGGCGTGATCAAAACCAGTTCTTCCTGACCAACCGGAATAAATTCAAGTTCATCTTCCCCTTCTATATAAGAAGAAAATGCAAGATCATATTTTCCATCTTTTAATTCTTCCACGATCTTCTTCGTTGTTCCCTGGCCAAATGAAAAATGAACATGATTCTTCCCTTTTTCTTCCAGATAACCTTTGATCAGATTTGGAATAAAATGACTTCCCAAAGTGAAGATATACCCCATATCAATAAATCCACCGCTGGTTCCTGATGTTTCTGTTACCACCCTTTTTCCTTCATCCAACATATCCAGCGACTGCTCCACATAACGTAAAAACAACGCTCCATATTTTGTTAATTTTGCATTTCTCCCCTGTTTTTCGAATAATTTCACACCCAATTCACTCTCAAGACATGAGATCGCATGACTTAAACTTGGCTGTGTAATGGACAGCATATCTGCGGTTCTTGTATAATGTTCTTCCTTAGCTAATGCCCGAAAATAGTACAAATGATTCAAATTCATAATCTATTCCCTCCAAATCCATAAAATTTATTTATGGATAGTATACCATATTCTTCATTGCATTTATATATTTACTTTGCTATAATTATTTTTAGAAAACTATTAAACAAATTGGAGGATCATAATTATGGCAGCAAAGAATTTCCGTAAATTATTTGAACCGTACACAGTAAAATCTATGACATTAAGGAACAGAATTGTCATGACTCCCATTGGAACAAATTTTGCTGAGCATACCGGAGAAGTAAATGAGAGAATCATTGATTATTATAAACAGCGTGCAAAGGGCGGAACAGGTCTGATCACAATTGAAGCTGCGAGTGTTTATTCACCACAGGGAGCAAGCGGATCATACCAGCTT
>ENA-OQET01000662-OQET01000662.1-human-gut-metagenome-genome-assembly--contig:-NODE-662-length-17406-cov-5.354303_pt1 | contig 17406 bp, 15 predicted proteins | sample MGYA00242800_ERZ504645 | MGnify/ENA primary metagenome ERZ504645 (study PRJEB26092, sample SAMD00036308) | human gut metagenome | host: Homo sapiens | study: EMG produced TPA metagenomics assembly of... | reverse complement strand
GTTTCGGATTCTGAAGAAAAAAAGTCAGCATTTTCAACTCCGTTTTTGTCAGACTGATTTCACGACTCTTTATCAGGACTTTCATTTCTCCTGCGATAAATACGATATCTCCCGAAATCATCTTTCCGGCTTCCGTTTTCTCCTGTCTGCGGCGGAAATGTGCTTCTATTTTCAAAAGAAGTACCGAAAGACTAAACGGCTTTGTAATATAATCATCTGCCCCTGCTTCATATCCCATGACCTGATCCATCTCCTGATCTAGTGCTGTAAGACAAATAATGTATGTATTATAATTGCATCTCATCCACCTTACAAATTCCAGTCCATTCCCATCCGGAAGATTCACATCACAAATGGTAACATCCACATTATGATCACTTGCAATTCTTTTCGCTTTTTTCACTGATTCTGCTGAAAAAACCTCATATCCGGATTTTTTCAGTGAAAATGTAATTCCACGATTTAAATTTTCATCATCTTCAACCACGAGTATACCTGGCATAGCATCTGCACCTCTCTTTATTAACTATTCATCTTAAAATGCTTCAATGCCTCCACAATTGCACTCTCTTTATCTTCTGGACACTGCGGTTGCCTGCTATCTTCATTTTTAGGTAAATTAGGACTTGGAACAAGTTCCAAGTCTGTCGCGGCAGTCGTCGAATTGCCCTGCAAGCAGTCCATTCTCCTCGTTGCAACGCGCAAATTCTTTCCAACCTCAATTCCGCATTTTCTCTTTACCTGTGAGATACATCCGGCTTTTGTTTCAGTTGGGACAAAAGAACAACCGTCTCTACATGGCAAGTCATCGGAAACTGGTCCACGCCTCTTACCTTTTTCACCTCATACCCCAGCTCCTGAAGAATCTTCAGATCCCTTGCCAGTGTCGCAGAATCGCACGAGACATACACAATCCGATCCGGCTGCATATCGGCCATGGTGCGGAGCAGATTTTCCTCGCATCCTTTCCGCGGCGGATCGACTACAATCACATCGGCATGCGCATGTTCGCCTGGATGTTCTTTGGCATATTTTTCGTAATATTCCGGCAGTACTTCCTCGGATTTTCCGACAAAAAACTCTGCATTTTCGATTCCATTGATTTTCGCATTGTTTTTCGCATCTGCGATGGCCTCCGGCACGATCTCCACGCCGTAAACTTTTTTCGCCTTCTGCGCCAGAAAAAGTGAAATCGTTCCGATACCGCAGTACAGATCCCAGACAGTCTCTTCTCCGGTAAGACCAGCATATTCCAGCGCAAGGCTGTACAGTTTTTCTGTCTGCACGGGATTTACCTGATAGAAGGAAAGCGGAGAAATCTGGTATTTTACCTTTCCGATATAATCGGTAATAAATTCCTGTCCCCACAGACAGCGAATCTCTTTCCCCATGATAACATTGGTCCGCTCACGGTTTACGCTGAGTGTAATGCTCGTCATGCCTTCCAGTTCCGTCAGTGATTGGATGAGTTTTTTCTCTGCCGGCAGTTTCTTTCCGTTCACAACGAGACAGACCATGATTTCTTTCGTTGTAAATCCAAACCGGATCAGCACATGGCGCACCAGACCTTTGCCGGTCTCCTCCTGGTATGCCGAAACGCTGTTTTCTTCCATCCACGCGAGAATGCGGTTCAAAATCTCTTCGTTCTGCTCTACGCCAAGATAGCAGTTCCGGTTTTCCATGATCTGATGCGTTCTTCCCGCATAAAATCCGGTAATCAGTTTCCCGTTTTTATCCTGTCCGATCGGGAACTGTGCTTTGTTTCGATACCGGAACGGAGACTCCATCCCCACAATCGGCTCCATCGGAATTTCCGTCATCCCACCGATCCGCTGGAGGTTCTGGGCAATTTTCTTTTCTTTAAAGCGGAGCTGCTCTGCATAATCAAGCATCTGTAACTGACAGCCGCCGCATGGACGGGCCACAGGGCATATCGGCTCTACGCGGTGCGGGGACGGTTCGATCAGACGCATCAGCCGTGCGTAGCCGTAATTTTTCTTTGCTTTTATCACTTTTACTTCGGCAAGATCTCCGATAACCGTGTCCTTGACAAAGAGGGTATAGCCCTCGCATTTGCCTATACCCTCTCCGTCGTGTCCCATATCTTCAATTTTCACCGTCAGTACATCATTTTTCTGATAGCTCATGAAAAGTCTCCTGTTCTGCGGATGTTGGACTCAAAGAACCGGTTGTAGCCAATCCACTCATTGCCTGCCGGCGCTGCATCAAACAGCTCGGTCAGAGTCTCCATTTTGGCATCGGCATTATCAGCCAAGTTCAGCGCTACCGCTTCTACCATTGCCGGCTTTTTCGGGGAACCGTATTCCAGCTCACCGTGGTGTGCCAGAATGCAGTGTTTTAACTGATTTTCCAGCTCCATCGGAAAACCTTCTATTTTCTGTGCAGCATCGTGTACCATCTCCGCACCGATCATAATGTGGCCGAGAAGCTGTCCATCATCCGTGTAATCGTTCTGCGGGAATAAAGAGAGTTCTTTCGTCTTTCCGATGTCATGCAGAATCGCTGCCGTAATCAGCAGATCACGGTTTAAGATCCCGTACGATTTCGCCATAAAATCACAGAAACGGGTGACACTTAACGTATGCTCCAGCAGTCCGCCGACAAAGCCGTGGTGAACACTTTTTGCCGCAGAGCTCATGCGGAACCGTTTTACCGTCTCCTGGTCCTGGATAAAATAGTACGTCAGGATTGCGGAAAGATACTGGTTTTTCACCGTTCCAATCCAGGAAAGCAGTTCCTGATACATCGTGTCGATGTCGTAACGGCTGGTCGGCAGATAGTCTGCCGGGTTGTACTCGCCCTCTCCTGCCTTTCTTGCACGCTTGATCGAAACCTGAAGCGCGCCGTTGAATACGGTGATATCGCCGCTGATGTCGACGTAGTCAAGTGCTTCGAATTCGTCGATTCCCATCGAATTCGGATCCCAGATTTTTGCATCGATCGTACCGGTGCGGTCCTGTAAGATCACGTTTTCATACTGTTTTCCGTTTTTCGTAACGGCTGACTGTTTATGTTTGCAGAGATAGACACCGGACATGCGGTTTCCTTCCCGGAGTTCGTTAATATACTTCATAAAAATAAATCCTCTTTTTCTAAAATAAATGCGGACACAGCGTTCCGTTTTTGTTTTCCTTGTTTCTTTACATGCCTTACCAATTCTACCAGATTTTTATACAGAATGCACGTATTTTTTCACAGCGGTTCGGAAACCGTCCGAAAAGAAAAAGCTTTCGGAAACCACGCCGGTCAAGGCCGGCTTTTTGGCTTCCGAAAGCCTCTGTTTTCAGACTTCTCCAAGCGTCACATCAAACGTCATCTCCGCGTATCCTTCGGCGCCTTTCCGCATCGCCGTCACGGTAACCACTTCTCCTGCGCTGTGTTTTCCCAGCTGCTCATGGTACTGTTTGATCGTTTCCACCTTCTGTTCCCCGAGCTTTACAATCACATCATACTCTTTCATGCCCGCCATCATCGCCGGCGAATCGTCTGTGACGCTGCTGATCAGAACGCCTTTTGGAATCCCTGTTTTGTCGGAAAGCTCTTCTGTGACATCCTGCCCGCGGATGCCGATATAAGCGCGGCTCACATTGTTGGAGAGATTTTCAATCAGCTTTTTGATCTGCGAAATTGCAATGCCCGTCACCACGTTGTTTCCCTTGGCACTGTAGCTCTGCGCGATAATACCGACGATTTCGCCGTCCAGATTTACCAGAATACCGCTGCCGTCCGTACTGCCGAGGATGTCAGTTGTCAGCAGATTGTACTCATTGTCCAGCGCTGAGATCTTATTCGTAACCGAAGTCACCACGCCGTACGCAATCGAATCACTGTAGCCAACCGGGCTTCCGACGGCCACAACCGGATCACCCTGGCTTACGAGATACGAACTGCCAAGCGGCGCAATTTCAAGGCCGTCCCGTGTTTCCTCATCCAGCTTCGACTTGTCCACCTTCACAATCGTAAAACCGGTGCTCGGATCATGGCGCTGGTATGTGGCATCTACCATCGTCTCATCCCAGAACGTAACCTGAATCCGCTCCACATTTTCCACAATGCGGTATTCCGTCAGGATGAAAAGATCCTGTCCGTTGTCTGCAACGATCAGTCCGGAAATCTGCTGCTGGTTTTCATAGTTCTGGTTAAAATAGTCCATCTGATTGGTAATGCCGATGACGGTCACCAGCGCTCGTTTTGGTTTTTCCGTTACTTCCAGCATATCCTGGTAGAGCACTTCATAATTTCTGAGACTGTTGTCCTTTGCCTCCGCATCCGTTTCACCATCGACTGTGGAAGCCTCACTGCTCTCCTCCCCCGTCTCCGTTCCCTCTGCCGCTTCGTTTCCATCCGTGCTCTCGGAAATCGTGCTTTCTGCGACACTTTCATCCAAAACACTGCCATCCGCTGTGGAACTGCTGATTTCCGAGCCGGAACCACTGCTGTCCACCGGCGCATTCTCCGAAGATGCTGTCATCGTCTCATCCATCTCCTGTCCGCTGTTCGGATCCTCGTCGCCCGGAATATCCACTTTGGCCGGCGGCTCCTCTTTTGTAATTGCACCGGCAATCTTTGGCTCTGTCACAGCAAAGACCGCGGCCGCAACCAGACCGCCAAGTGCTGCAAGAACCAGCCATCCGGCAATCAGCAATACGATCTTTTTCCAGTCAGGCGGCTGCTTTTTGATGCTCTCTTTCATGAATTTGTAAGGTTTTGGGTCATTTTCCATACATTTCTTTCTCCATACATTCGTATTCCATTCCGAACTGCTCTGCGCATACGCGCTCCCACAATTTTCACATATATAAGAAACTTTACCAGATAGATATGAACATTTTATGAAGACTGTTACATTTTTTTCTCATTTCTCCAAGATCCCGCATTTTCTCGTTCTTGGGGTTTCTTTCTTTTCCTTTTTAAGGTATAATTGGGGGAGTGGAAAAACCTGTGACCCACATTCCACCTGCGCTCTGTGCTTTCCCGTACAGACGCCAGATCAGATCCGGGCGGTATGTGATAAAAAATACCGCATTATCTGTAAACGATGATGAATTATTAATACGAAAAGGTAAGTATCATGAATCAGAAAGCATTAAAAACGCTCGAATACGACAAAATTATCGAACAGCTGGCTTCGGATGCCAGTTCTCCGCTGGGCCGGAAGAAATGTCTGGAACTCGTTCCTTCCTCTTCCCTTTCCCAGATTACACGGATGCAGCACGAAACACACGACGCGCTCACCCGGCTCTTTAAAAAAGGCCACATTTCCTTTGGTGATGCCAAAGATATCCGCGGCGCATTAAAGCGTCTCGAAATCGGCAGCTCCATGAACATCACGGAGCTTCTGCAGACCGCCGCACTTCTGGAAAACACGGCACGCGTCAAAGCGTACGGCCGCCGCGAAAATGCGGACCAGACGCCGGACAGCCTCGAAGATCTCTTCGAAACACTGGAGCCTCTGACGCTGCTTTCCACGGAAATCCGCCGCTGTATTCTCTCCGAGGATGAAATCAGCGATGATGCAAGCCCGAATCTACGCCGCATCCGTCGTTCCATCAAATCGTGTGAGGAAAAAATCCACAGCCAGTTAATCTCGCTCGTCAACGGTTCCTACCGCACGTATCTGCAGGATGCCGTCATCACGATGCGCGACGGCCGCTACTGTATCCCGATCAAATCCGAGTACAAAGGCCAGGTTCCTGGCATGGTACATGACCAGTCCTCGACCGGTTCCACCTTCTTTGTCGAGCCGATGGCCGTTGTCAAACTGAACAACGATATCCGTGAGCTGGAAATTGAAGAAGCAAAAGAAATCGAGGTCATCCTCTCTACGTTGAGTGCCCAGGCAGACCTGCACCGCGATGAGATCCGTTACGACCTCGAAAACATGGTAGAGCTTGACTTCATCTTCGCGCGCGCCGCTCTTGCAATGGAGCAGAACGCCAATGAGCCGATCTTCAACACCGAAGGTAAAATCCACCTGCGCAAGGCACGCCACCCGCTGATCAATGCGAAAAAAGTCGTTCCGATTGATCTGTCGCTCGGCGAAGATTTCGACCTTCTGATCGTCACAGGACCGAATACCGGCGGTAAAACGGTTTCCTTAAAGACGGTCGGACTCTTAACACTGATGGGCCAGTCCGGACTTCACATTCCGGCACTCGACCGCTCCTCCCTTTCCGTTTTCGACGAGGTTTACGCCGATATCGGTGATGAGCAGAGCATCGAGCAGTCGTTGAGTACCTTCTCCTCCCACATGACGAATGTGGTTTCCTTCCTCGACAAGGCAGACCGCAATTCCCTCGTCCTGTTCGATGAGCTCGGCGCCGGTACCGACCCGACAGAGGGCGCGGCGCTTGCCATCGCGATCCTCTCTACGCTCCACGAGCGCGGCATCCGCACCATGGCAACCACACACTACAGTGAACTGAAAATCTATGCCTTATCCACACCGGGCGTGGAGAATGCCTGCTGTGAATTCGATGTCGAGACTTTAAGCCCGACATACCGCCTGCTCGTCGGCGTTCCTGGAAAGAGTAATGCGTTTGCGATTTCCAGCAAACTCGGCCTGCCGGACTACATCATCAACAAGGCAAAAGACGAAATCAGCGAGCAGGATGAATCGTTTGAAGACGTTCTGACCACTCTCGAGCAGAACCGGATCACGCTGGAACGCGAAAAAGAAGAGCTTGCCCGCACCCGCGCGGAAGTCGAATCCCTGAAGCAGAGCCTTGCCAAGAATCAGGAACAGATCGACGCAAGAAAAGAAAAGATGATCTCCAATGCAACCGAGGAGGCACAGCGAATTCTCCGCGAGGCGAAGGAATACGCCGACCAGACGATGCGCGATTTCCAGAAATTTGGAAAAGAGAATGTTTCCGTCCGCGAAATGGAGCAGAAACGTACCGCTCTGCGTGAAAAAATGAACAAGCTCGATAAGAAAAAGGCGAAGGAAGTGCCGAAGCGCACCGGAAATCTCCGCCCGCAGGATCTTCATCTCGGCGATGCCGTCAAAGTCTTAAGCATGAATCTCAAAGGTACTGTCAGCACCGCCCGGATTCGAAGGGAAATCTCTTCGTCCAGATGGGTATCATGCGGACCAAAGTGCATATCTCCGACCTTGTGCTGATCGACGAGGCTGTCATCACCGGCCCGTCCATCTCCCGCACAAGCAGCGGAAAATCGAAGCTTTCCAAGGCTGCCACGATTTCTACCGAGATCAATCTGCTCGGAAAAACGGTGGATGAAGCGGTTGCCGAACTCGACAAATATCTCGATGACGCTTATCTCTCCCATCTGCCGAGTGTCCGCGTTGTCCACGGAAAAGGAACGGGCGCACTGCGGAAAGGCATTCACAATTATCTGCGCCGCCAGAAACACGTAGCGGACTTCCATTTAGCGGAATTTGGCGAGGGCGATGCCGGCGTTACGATTGTTACGTTTAAGAAATAAAAACTCAGGAAAATATGGGACGGAACGCATACTGTATGCGGTTCCGTCCTGTCCCAGTGAAGGAGAATCTTTATGGCTTCCAAACAGAAAATTCTGATCGTCGATGACGATAACAATATCGCAGAACTGATTTCTCTCTATCTGACCAAGGAATGCTATGACACAAAAATTGTAAACGATGGAGAAGAGGCTGTCCGGGAGTTTCACTCCTTCCAGCCGAACCTGATTCTGCTCGACCTGATGCTGCCCGGCATGGACGGCTACCAGGTCTGCCGCGAAATCCGGCACGATTCCGATGTTCCGATCATCATGCTCTCGGCAAAGGGCGAGGTGTTCGACAAAGTCCTCGGCCTGGAACTCGGCGCGGATGACTACATCATCAAACCATTTGATTCCAAGGAGCTCGTTGCCCGTGTGAAAGCAGTGCTGCGGAGATTTCAGCCATCACGCACGATCCCGGTGTCCGCGACCGCAGGAAAATGTGTCGAGTACCCGGATCTTATCATCAACCAGACGAACTATTCCGTCATTTACCAGGGCCGCACCGTCGATATGCCGCCGAAGGAACTGGAGCTTCTCTACTTCCTTGCTTCCTCACCAAACCAGGTCTTTACGCGAGAACAGCTCCTCGACCATATCTGGGGCTATGAGTACATCGGCGATACCCGCACGGTAGACGTTCATATCAAACGTCTCCGCGAAAAAAATCAAGGACCATTCCTCCTGGGCCATCACGACGGTCTGGGGCATCGGTTACAAGTTTGAGGTTAAAAAATAATGCGACGCACGCTTTACCGGAAATTAATTCTCATTTATGTCATTCTCGCCATTGCCGGCTTTACGCTGATCTCAACGGTCGGCTCCCGCATGGTGGAGGACAGTCTGGTCTCCAGCGCGAGCACCAGTCTGTACCGGGAGGCCACGCAGATCGCTTCCAAACAGGGCGACCTTTATTACCACAGTGAGCGTTCCCTGACGGATCTTTACAATTCGCTCAGTGCACTGGCTTCCTATCACAATTCCCAGATCTGGCTCATCAGCGCAGACGGGGAAATTCTGCTGAACACGGCAGCTGCACTCGATGAGGAAAACCCGGAGATCATCGACGGTTTTGATCCGGTTGCGCTCGGCAGCGAGTATTACAGCACGGGAACGTTTTTCGGCTATTTCGAAGACAAGATGCTGAGCGTCATGGTTCCCGTCACCTCCGATTTCCGGATCAATGGCTATGTCGCCATCCACCTTCCGCTGCAGGACGTCTATCAGCAGAGGGAAAGTCTGCTGGCACGGATTGATTTTCTGTTCCTGCTCGTGTTCGGACTCTCGTTTGTGATTCTGAATTTTTTTCTCCCTCGTCGTGTACCGGCCGCTGAAAAAGATCATCAACGGTGCAAAGGAGTATGCCTCCGGCAACCTGACCCACAAAATTGATGTTAAATCTCACGATGAGATGGGGTATCTCGCTTCCACGCTGAACTACATGTCCGGCGAGCTGAACAAGACCGGCGAATACCAGCGGAAATTTGTGGCGAACGTCTCTCACGACTTCCGCTCACCGCTGACCTCGATCAAAGGCTATGTGGAGGCAATCCTCGACGGAACGATTCCGCCGGAAATGCAGGAAAAATATCTGAAAATCGTTCTGTTTGAGACAGAACGGCTGCACAAGCTGACGCAGAGCCTGCTGACGCTGAACGACATCGACGATAAAGGGAATATGCTCGATCTGACCTCGTTTGACATCAACGCCGTCATCAAGGATACCGCCGCTTCGTTTGAGGGAACCTGCACAAAAAAACGGATTTCCATTTCACTGATCCTCGCATCGCGCACCTTATACGTCTGCGCCGATATGGGAAAAATCCAGCAGGTGCTGTACAATCTCATTGATAATGCAATCAAATTCAGCAACAACGATTCCACCATCACAGTTGAGACAACGGAGAAGCACGGTAAAGTCTTCGTCTCCGTCAAGGACACCGGCTGCGGCATTCCAAAGGCAAGCATCACGAAAATCTGGGAGCGCTTCTACAAGCTCGACGCCTCCCGCGGCAAGGACCGCAAAGGAACGGGACTTGGGCTTTCAATCGTCAAAGAGATCATCACTGCGCATAACCAGAATATCAATGTCATCAGTACAGAGGGCGTTGGTACCGAATTTATCTTTACACTCGCCAAAGGCGAAGCACCAAAATAAGCCCCTCCGCCGAGGGGCTTTTTTGCCAGACATATCAAACTAACTCTGGAGGTAACTTTTCACTATGAACCCAAACACCATTGATTCCATCATCAAACAGCTCATTGCATCCCACACCACCATTTCCACCATGGAAAGCTGCACTTCCGGCCTGATCGCCTCCCTGATCACCGACACCGAAGGCGCCTCCGCCATTTTCCCCGGCGGCTACGTCACGTATCTGAACGAAACCAAAGTCCTCGTCGGCGTCGACCCTTCCGTCATCGAAATCCACGGCGTCTACTCCCCCGAATGCGCCGAAGCCATGGCCCGCACAGTACAAGAAAACCTGCACACCGCCATCGCCATCGGAATCACCGGCACAACCGGAAATCTCGACCCCAACAACGCTGACAGCGTACAGGGCGTCGTCTACTTCTGTATTTTATACAAAGCCCAAGCCCACACCTTCACCTTCCAGACCAACGTCTCCGGCATGACCCGCCACGAAATCAAACAGCTTTACGCAGAGCAGGTCTTTGCCGAATTGGAAATGATCTTAACTTCTTCCTTATAAAAAGAATGCAGCTCCGTCTACGATCACCAGAGTCCCGTCCGTCTACCTCCACTCATGCGTCCGCAAATGCCCCGCGAGCTGCATATGGTCAAAGTTATTCTGCCGCAGTGCCTCGTACAGTACGATCGCCACGGAATTTGAAAGGTTCAGCGACCGAATATCATTAATCATCGGAATCCGCACCGCCGTCTCCTGATTATCGTACAGAATATCCTCTGGAATCCCCGCGCTTTCCTTTCCGAACATGATAAAGCAGTCCTCTTCATACTGCACATCCACATACGTCTGCGGCCCCTTCGTCGTCGCATAGTAAATCTTCGCCCCCGGATTTTTCTCCAGAAAATCCTCGTAACTCTCATACACTGTCACATCCAGCTTCGACCAGTAATCCAGCCCCGCGCGCCTGACCGCCTTGTCCGAAATATCAAACCCCAGCGGCTTAATCAGATGCAGCCTCGTCCCCGTCGCCACACACGTCCGTCCGATATTACCTGTATTTGCTGGAATCTCCGGCTCATGAAGAACAATATTCAAATGTGCCATTTTACCAATCACTCCTGTCGTATATTTAAGCCTTATCTGCCAACCCGGTACATCTCATCCATCTGCGGCTTATCCAGATACCTGACCTCTTCCCCGTTCCGGAGAATCCTCTCCTTCCCGGATGTCGTCCGCCCAATCACCGCCGATGGAATCCCTTCGAGTGCCATTTTCTGCACCAGCCCCTCGCCGTCCGCCGCCGCAACCAGCAGCGCCCCCGTCGAAAGCATCTGATACGGATTCACCCCGAAAAATTCACAGATCTCCACCGTCTCCTGCTGGATCGGAATCCTCTTCAGCGCCACATCAAGCCCGATACCCGCGCCGTCCGCCATCTCCCAGAGCGCCCCGAAAATCCCGCCCTCCGAGAGATCCTGCATCGCAGCCGCACCGTGCTCGATCGCAATCTCCGCCTCACGGCAGACAGAGTAATCCTCCGAAAAATCCGCCGCCCCATGGATAAATCCCGGAGAAAATCTCGTCAGAAGCTCATCCCTTCTTGTCTTTGCCAGATAAGACACCGCGCCAAGCGCAATCCCCTTCGTCACGACAAGATCCAAATCCGCTGTCACACACGACGGATCAAACAGCCCCGCACGCGTTGTCCCGCCTGCCGCCGTCACGGTAGCACCGGATACAAAACCCCGTCCGTCACCTCCGTATGCCCGCCGATCACCGCAGTTCCATACCGCACACACGCACCGTCAACCGCCCGCATCAGCTCCTTTAAATCCTTTTCTTCCATCGCCTCCGGCAGCATCAGCGACACCAGCACTCCTTTTGCCGATGCCCCCGCCGCGGCCACACTGTTGCACACCCTGCAGACCGCGAGCACCGCGTCCTCCGGATCCTTCACCAGCACCGGCGCACACGAAAACACCTGCGTCTCCTTTTCTCCTGCAAATGCCGATACCCCACGTCCGACCGCCGGCCCTGCTGCGTCCTCTCTTTTCTGCCCCAGCATCTTAAACACCGAGCGCACCAGCACGCTCTGCTGTAATTTACCCTTTCGCATCCCTTGTCCTCCTCGAACTTCCTGTTTCAAACGAAAAAGCAGACGTCATGTTCTTACGCAACAAAACAGCAAGTGTTTCACTGCTAAGTGAACAGTAACCAGAAAACGCCTAGTCCTCATCGTCCTCCGTTTTCTCTGTATCGCTGCTGTCTTCCTTCTTCTCCGAAGAACTCGATGACGAACTGCTCTGGCTGTATTTCGCTGCAACTTCCTTTGCTTTTGCAAGATCATTTGCCGCAATCGCCGCCTGCATTTCCGCACGCGCCGCTGCATTGTCCGTCTTTGTTCCCACGGTATAGACATCCGATGTCATGCGGTAAGTGCTGGAATTCACCTGCTCCTTCGTCTCATTTCCATTGTCATTCACAATCTTCCACAGCCGCGCCGTCGAACCCTGATAGCCGTACGATGTCTGTTCAATTGTTCCAAACGATGCATTCGCATCTTCCGTCAGGCTCGGCGTCGGATCCTCCGTGTTTGTCGTCTCACTCTCATAGCGGACCGTGCGGTTCGGATCTCTCGTCTCATGGCCGTAGATGGCAAAATGCAGGGTGCTTCCGTCCGCGCTCGCCTCAATATAAATCGGCGCATCCGTATTGTTGATGAATTTCAGGTCTTTCAATCCCTCTGCAATCGCCGCATCCATCGACGGATCCACATAGTGGACAATCATGGAATGGCTGTACCGCTCCGTCACCTCAAGCTCTGCTTTTAAGACAGCAACATAGAGCGTTGTGGAAACCTGGCAGATACCGCCGCCGTACGAATCGACGACCTTGCCCATCTCATACGATGCTGCCAGTGCATAACCATTTTCCGCATCAAACGGCACAACGACCGCCTCTACAGAAAATTCCTCGCCCGGCTGTACCAGCGTTCCGTTAATCTTCTCTGCGCCGACTGCGACATTCTGTTTTCTGCCGCTCGTACCGTTGCCATACTCCGTCGTACCCTCGCCGAGCAGATCTTTGACAAGTGCAAGCTGCTCCGGATTACCGCCTGCCGGTGTTTCTTCTGTTACCAGTTCTACGCCGCCGATGCCGCCCCGCCAGCTTGTCGTCAGGTAATTGACAACCTTCGCCGTGGACTCGTCCACGTTGACGCTGCATCCGGTCTGGCCCGGATTGACGATAAATTCGCTGTCTTCGCGGGTCAGCGTTGCATCTGTTGCCTCGCGGTTCAGCACGGCCGTGTTGTTTTCTACCGCCTGGCGCGCTGCCTCGCCATCGACTGTATATTTTAGGGAAAACGTCACCGTCTCTCCATTTTTGAGCCGGTTCTGTGTCAGGAACCGCTTCAGTACATTGCCTTCCTGCCCGATTGTGACGGCTTCTCTTGCCACCTCCGGGTTGGCGCAGGAAAGTCCGAGATCCCCTGCTGTCACCTGTGCATTCTGCTCTCCGGCAGACAGATTGATAACCGAGGGTTTTAACTGTTCAATTTTGTCGTTTACTGCCTGTGTGATCTGCTCTTCGGTCATACCGCTGACGGAAATGTCTTCTACATAGATTCCGTCCAGCGCTGTCCGGTCATCCGCTTTGACTGGTTCTGCCAGAAAGCAGAATGCGAATGCGATAAGCATCACCAGCAGGCCTCTCATTTTTCTGCTGTTTTTCATACTGTGCCTCTTCTTGATCCGTTTCCCATTTCAATCTGTCTTTTACAGAATCTCTTTACACCAGCCATAAAAGTGCTGGAAGAACCATACCAAGCACCATAACCACTGCAAGAATCAATGCCAGCATCTTTGCTGCATTTCTCTTCTTTGCCAGCGGATCTTTCTTCTTTTTCTGTGCCTCTGTCGGGGCTTTTCGATTGACTTTATTACTCATCGTTCCATCCTTTCTTTTTCTCTTCTATTTTTTCTCAGTTCTCTGTCGTTTTTCCATTCTTCCATGTGCCAGAATAATCTGATCGATCATGCGGGATGCACGGCTTTTTGTGAGTGCTCCCCACTCCGGTTCGAGATCCAGCTCATGGTACCGAATCAGATCCGCCAGATATTTTTTCTGTGCCTCCGTCGCCGGAACCTCACGTTTCATTTTGGCCTTCAGAGGCGCTGCGGCAAACCATTCCGGGTGATCTTCCGAAAATCCTTCTTCCAGTTTTCGGAACAGTGCCAGCGTTTCCAGCACATCGTCCATTGCACGGTGTGCGTGTTCCCGCGGGATCTGATAGTAGCCGCAGAGTGCTTCAAGGCTTCTGCTCTCCAGATCCGGGAGGGCTTTCCGTGCAATTTTCAACGTATCCCACGCTTCTTTTTCAAAGTCCAGACGGGCATTTATCGCTGCCTGCTTGATGAAGCTGTAATCGAACAGAATATTGTGCCCCAGAAGCGGCAGGCCGCCGCAGAAATCCAGAAAGCCGCGGACAGCAGTCTCCACATCGGGCGCATTCGCAATCATCTCATCCCGGATTCCGGTGAGTTCCGTGATCCGCTCCGGCACTTTTCTGCCCGGATTGACGAAAGTCTCATACGATGCCGTGACCTCTCCGCCCTGCACTTTTACTGCACCGATCTCCAGAATCTGGTCTTCCTTTACAGAAAGACCCGTTGTCTCAAGATCGAGCACTACAAAATCTTGTATTTTCATCTTTTATTACCTTTTCTAGTATCTCATGTTCTTTTGAAATGTCAAGCGTAAAAAAGCTCACTGCAGTCGATCATCTCCGCATTTCCCGTCAGCGGATCGCGCTTCTGATAATCAAACAGGAGTACCGTACGCGCCTTTTCCCCGTTTCCGAGCACATCGTAATCAAAAACTTCCACATGCGTCATGCGCTGCAGCTGCTTCCAATCGTATGTCGTATACGATGGCAGAAGCGTTCTCGTTTCGGCTTCTTTCTGATAAAAGTCACGCGACTCGTTTTTCCATTCGGACGGATCTTTTGCAAAGCGCGGCCGTGTCTTCATATTTTCACGCGCATACAGATCGAGCACCATCATCTGACGGAAGAATGCTTCGTCCTGCTGTTTTTCGTCCTGCAAAAACCCGAGCAGAATTTCATACCGCTGAATCCGGTTATGTGCCGCCTCACTGTAGCCCTTTGCCCGGTAGAAATCGCCGAGCTCCTGGAAGAAATCGAACGGGTTCTCATACAGACGCTCGATCATCGGCAGTGTGTGGACGAACTGGCCGCTGTTGTAGTAGACTTCCACCATCTCCTCCACGTCTTTGAGCTTCAGCACATCGTCATACGGCAGCCATTTCGTGTACAGTACCTCATATGGTTCGCGCTCCTGATAATGACAGTCATATTCCTCGGTATGCTCATACATGAAAGAACCGCGCAGCACTTTCAAAAATCCCAGCTGTAACTGCTGCGGACGCAGTGCATAGACATCCGCAAACGAACGGCGGAAACTGTCATAATCCTCATACGGCAGGCCCGCGATCAGGTCGAGATGCTGATGGATGTTTCTTCCCTTCGCAATCCGGTTTACAATCTCTGTGACTCTTCCAAAATCCATCTTCCGGTGGATCGCCTTGATCGTCTGCGGATTCGTAGACTGAACGCCGATCTCAAGCTGTACCAGCCCCGGGCGCAGGGTATTTAAGAGTTCCAGTTCCTCCTCAGTAATCAGATCAGCGGCAATCTCAAAGTGGAAATTCGTCACGCCGTTGTCATGCTCCGCAATGAATTTCCAGATCGCCATTGCATGGTCTTTCTTGCAGTTGAACGTACGGTCCACAAATTTGACCTGCGGTACTTTCTGTTCCAGGAAAAAGGCGAGTTCCTTTTTGACCAGATCCAGATTTCGGAACCGAAGCCGCTTATCAATAGAAGAAAGACAGTAACTGCATGAAAACGGGCAACCGCGGCTTGACTCATAATAAATGATGCGGTTCTCGAATTTTTTCAGATTCGCATACGGAAAATCCACCTCGGACAGATCCATGACCGGACGCCACGGGTTGCTTTTGATGGCTCCTTCTGCATCACGGTATGTAATGCCGTGGATCTCTTCAAGCGTTTTCCCCTCCGTGCCGTTCTCCTGATTCTGGTAATACACTGCCAGTTCACGGAAGGTAATTTCGCCCTCACCCTTCATGATTCCGTCAAGGAACGGATACTGCTCCAGCATCTCCTCCGCGTGGTACGACACCTCCGGCCCGCCAAGCCAGATCTTCGTTTCCGGGCTGATTTTGTGATATTCTGTAATCAAATCTTCCACAATAGATATGTTCCAGATATAACACGACACACAGACGACATCCGCATGCGCCAGAAACAGACTCCGCAGCATGGAATCTTTTGACTGGTTGATCGTAAACTCACGGATCTCCGGGAACACACCGGCTTTCTCCGCGCTCGCCTGCAGCGTGTAAACTGCGAGATTGGAATGAATATATTTTGCGTTGACCGCAGTCAGAATCATTTTCATACTATTTTTACCATTTCTCCTTTGTTCCTCTCTGTACTCTCGGAGCCTTTCTGTGCTTGATTTTGAGAGATGATTTTTGCAGAAAGATTCCGAGAGTACATCTCTTTGCATACCCTTTATACTACCACATTCTCGAACGAAAATACACCGCCATTCCTCCAAAAGCACAATTTTTTCGCGATTTTCGATAAAACAGTTGCAATTTTCGCGAATCCATGTTATATTAACAGAGGTTTCCAACAGGAAATCAAAATGCCCAGATAGCTCAGTTGGTAGAGCAGAGGACTGAAAATCCTCGTGTCGCTGGTTCGATTCCGGCTCTGGGCATTTTTTGCTGCACAAAAGCAGGATTCACATTTTTTGCCACAGCAAAATCCGGCAGAATCTCCTGTCTCCTATCGCAAAAAAACTCTGCACCGCATCCCCGGAAATTCCCGGATGGATACGGTACAGAGTTTTTTTCGTCGCATAACTGCCCAAGAAAACATTTCGTTTTTACAGATTTTTGATTACCTCCCATGCTTCATCATCAAATTTTCTATCTCTGAAATAGTACTGTTTATCTTCTTCGGTAATCTTCCGAATGACTTTACACGGATTTCCTGCTGCAATCGACCAGTCCGGAATGTCCTTTGTTACAACACTTCCGCCGCCGATAACAACGTTATCTCCGATATGTACACCTGGTAAAATAACGGTATTTCCGCCAATCCAGACATTATCTCCGATGGTAACTTCAATGCCGTATTCATACGCACTGTTTCTTGCCGCCGGATGCACCGGATGACCTGCAGTATAGATGGCAACGTTCGGCGCCATCTGGCAGTTGTCTCCGATTTTTACCTTTGCCACATCGAGAATGGTGCAGTTATAATTTGCAAAGAAATTTTTTCCAACCTCAATATGAAAGCCATAGTCACAGTAAAATGGCGGATTGACAAATGCACCCTCGGATTTTCCAAACAGTTCTTTTACAATGGCTGCGATTCCGTCAAAATCCGAACGGTCGATGGTGTTCAGTTTCTGCGTCAGTCTTCTCGCATTCATCTGCTGCTCCATGACCTCTGCATCGGAAATGTACGGTAACTGTCTGTCTCTTCTCTCTACGTTTTTCATTATTATATCCATTCCTTTCGCTTCGCTCAGGCACAAAACGTTATGAAAATGTTTCCCTGAGCTCATTTTTTCTTTATAATTCTTCTTGTAGGGAACTCGGTATACTACAAATCACGGAGAGGTGAGTG
>ENA-OQET01000659-OQET01000659.1-human-gut-metagenome-genome-assembly--contig:-NODE-659-length-17446-cov-2.182054_pt1 | contig 17446 bp, 23 predicted proteins | sample MGYA00242800_ERZ504645 | MGnify/ENA primary metagenome ERZ504645 (study PRJEB26092, sample SAMD00036308) | human gut metagenome | host: Homo sapiens | study: EMG produced TPA metagenomics assembly of... | reverse complement strand
CCCGCGTGATATTGAGCTGAAGGATCTGTCAGGAATGGAAAGTCTGGCAAAAGGCAGATGAGCTGATGCAGCAGTGGGCATATGAAACATTTGACGGAAATAATATTCCGATGTGTGAATTTACCATGCTGAAGCTTCCAGAAGGATACAATGGTTTCTTTTTACATATGGATCACAGACTGATCGATTCCTGTGGACTTGTAGTTATGATCGAAGATCTGTTCCAATTATATACGCATTACAGATATGGAACCGCCTGCCCTCAGGAACTGGTAGATTTTGAAACGGTTCTGAAAAAAGACCTGGCAAAGGCGGGCAATGAAAAGCGTTTTGCAAAAGATAAAAAATTCTGGGATGACCAGCTGGATGCACTGGGTGAGCCGTTATATTCTGATATTCAGGGCCCGTCTGTATTGGAGGAAGCAAGAAAGCGTCATGGAAATCCGAAGCTTCGTGCTTCTGACATTGAGATGAACGAGCTGTTTGTTGCAGTAAAGGATTATCATCTGGAACCGTATGCGACACAGAATCTGATGGATTTCTGTATGAATCATCAGCTCTCTATGACAAATCTGCTTCTGCTTGGTATTCGCACTTATCTGTCAAAAGTAAATAATGGACAGGAGGATATTACAATCCAGAATTTTATATCCAGACGTTCTACCCATGACGAATGGACTTCCGGAGGAAGCCGAACCATATGTTCCCATGCAGAACAGTGATCTCACCAGAGACAGATTTTCTTTCGGCAGCTTATGAAATCCAGAATATGCAGAATCGAATTTATATGCACAGCAATTATGATCCGGCATTTATTGTGGATGAGATGAGAAAAAGATATCATACACCGGAGCATACCAGCTATGAAAGCTGCTATCTGACTTATCAGCCAATGCCGGTGAAGGTGGAGAATGAAATGCTTGGAACTATTCGCCAACATGCCAAATGGTTTGCAAACGGTGCTGCAACCAAGAAAATGTATCTGACCGTATCTCACACCGAGGATGGGGGAATGAACTTCTCCTATCATTACCAGACTGCTCATCTGGAGGAACATGATATGGAACTGCTCTATTATTATATGATGCGTATTCTTTTCAAGGGAATCGCAGAGCCGGATATGAGCATTGGAGAGATTATGGAACAGGTATAAAGAGCAACAGGTTCCACAAAGCCTGAAAGGTTAAGAGTGGTTAACGAGAAATTGTCGGCATTGTTTTTATAGAAATCAAAAATCAGGAGGAAATGGAATGAGTCAGGAAATGGAATTTAAAAATATTGTGGCGCAGTACAGTAAAGTGAAACCGGAAGAGATGACAGGTGAGATGAGATTTCGCGAGGATCTGGGATTTACGTCCCTGGATTTTATGTCTTTCCTGGGTGAGCTTGAGGATACCTTTGATATTGAACTGGATGAAAACGAAGTGACAAAAATTACAACTCTTGAGGAGGCACTTAAGCTTCTTGAGGAGCTTCAGTAGGACTTAATGTTACTGTTCCCGGAGTGAACAGTAAGACTTAACAGAGTGTCAGTTCACAGAGTGGTGAAGGAGGAAAAATATGCTGATCAGGAATATATTAGAAGAAAGTGTACAGAAATTTGGCGAAGTCAAAGCGGTAAAATGGCTTAATCGAAAAGAAGTTCTGGAGAAAAGCTACAGCGAAATGATGAAAAATGTGATTTCTACCAGAAAAGGACTTCTTGCAGAAGGGTTTGAGGGAAAACATATTGCATTGATTGGAACCAGTTCTGTAGAATGGATCGAAAGCTATCTGGGGATTATTACAGGATGCGCGACAGCGGTGCCGCTGGATGCAGCACTCCCATGTGAAGAACTGATCGATCTGATAAACCGATCCGATTCCGAAGCACTCTTCTTAAGTCCGAAACACAGACCATATCTGGAAGCATTTCTTGCAAACTGTCCCAAGCTTCAGAAAGTATGGATGCTCCAGGAAGAGGTGGAGGATCTGCCTTCAGGCGTGTACAGTATCAATGAGCTGAGAGACATGGGAAAGAGCGCAGCAGAAGATGCTTCCTGTCCGAAGACAGAAGATATTGCGACTATTATCTTTACTTCTGGAACCACAGGAAAGAGCAAAGGGGTTATGCTGACACAGAATAATCTGGCATCTAACGTTGAGGCAGTTAAGATTTCAGCAGAACCCGGAACTGCCATGCTCAGTGTACTCCCAATTCATCATGCATTCTGCCTTGTCATGGACTGGCTGAAAGGATTTTCCCAGGGGGCAACTATCTGTATCAATGACTCCCTGCTTCATATGGTCAGAAATATGAGCATTTTTAAACCAGATATCATGCTCATGGTTCCGATGATGATTGAGACAATTTATAAGAGACTGGCGGCTGCTGATCCGGAAATCCCGAAGGCTGTTCTTGCAGAAAAAGTTTTCGGTGGAAAACTGCAGACGATTTTTACCGGCGGGGCACATCTGGATCCGTACTATATTGACCGTTTTGCAGAATATGGCGTTCAGATACTGGAAGGATATGGCATGTCGGAATGTTCTCCTGTTATCAGTAATAATACACCGGAAAATCATAAGCCGGGTTCAATCGGAAGACCACTTGAGAATGTGGAGATAAAGTTTGAAAACGGGGAGATTCTGGTAAAGGGTACAAGTGTTATGAAAGGGTACTATCAGATGCCGGATGAGACAGCGGAAACACTGAAGGATGGCTGGCTGCATACAGGCGACAAGGGCTATATGGATGAAGATGGATACCTCTTTATTAATGGTCGTGTGAAAAATCTGATCATTCTCTCCAATGGGGAAAATGTATCACCGGAAGAACTTGAGAACAAGCTTGCACTGAACCCGCTTGTTGCGGAAGTAATCGTAACAGGTGAAGAGAATGGTCTGACAGCACGCATCTATCCGGAACAGGCAGTTGTGGAGGCAAAGGCACTGGATACTGAGATGATTCGTTTACAGCTTCAGGCATTTCTGGATGAATACAATAAAAATCAGCCGACCTACCGTCGTATTACAGGTCTGGTGATCCGAAAAAATCCGTTTATACGCAGTACAACAAAGAAAATCAGGAGACAGGATGTCCTGATTGATGAGCCACAGGCATAAGAAAAACCCGTCTGAGTGAATTGCTTAGACGGGTTTTTCTTATGCCTGTTTGAAAGAGCATTCCCGCAATCTGCACGCCCCACTTTGTGGGAATGCTTTTACAAACACGTCAGGATAAAAGTGGCAGCATGCCAGTCAGAAAAACCTGAGTCAGAATTTCTGCAATGACTTCTGGTTCAAGATCAAAATGATCCCGGGTCCATTTGTGAAGAACACCGATCGTGCTGCCGATCGCACAGGTGATCACATAAGATATTTCCTCTTTTGTGTGTCTGCCGGGTCTGGCACTGGAGGTAGTAGCGGTGACATAGTGATGAAGCATAGTCAGCATTTTTTTCAAAGAGATCATTCCCATGGGGTGTGCTCAGAAGACTGGACAGGAAAGGATTTTCCATTGTATAGCGGCAAATTGTCAGAAAATAGGACTGACAAATATCGCGGTCATTTTCAGGATGAAATTTTTCCATTATAGAAAAAATCATCCTGGATCGTCTTTTCCTCAACAGCGGATACAAGAGAGGGGATGTCTTGATAATGATTATAAAAATGTGCTTCTCGCGATACCGGCTGTCTTAGTGATATCGGATACTGTGATCTGATCAGGAGTTTTTTTCTTTAGAAGTTTAAAAAAAGGCACCCAGGATGGCTTCATCCGCCACAGAATATCTTTCGTCAGAAACTGGATTTTGCATAGTCGATTCCCTCCCAATATTTTATCAATAAAAGGTGTCAAAAATGTCTTTTGCCACTCATATCATGTATATATGGAAATTAACATTTCCAGAAATTGCATTGCCGGTGGCAATTCCGGAAAATGTTTATTTCTCTATTTCATAGGCAGGAATCAATATACATGCGCAGAAGTTTTTCCAATGGCTGGAAACATTTGATAATAAGTTCACGATGAATCCTGGCACTGTAAGTCTTGAGACGACAGCTTCCGCCATTCACGGCAACATCTGTATATGCGGCAAGGAGCTTCTTATCTCCGTTGGGAAATACCTGATAAAAATGACTGGTCAAGTATTTCCTGCACATCCATGCCTTCCAGAAGAAGCATTTCTTTATTGCAATAGCGGAAAACGAAGTCAATTCCAGTTCCGTTTTTATTAAAAATCAGTTCGATTACACAAAATGCAAGGGGCATATCATCTAATACAGAAAAAGCGCGTACGAATATTTGGAGATAAAGTCTTGGCAGGATCCTGATGCAAAGATTTGTTCAGAAATTTGTGAGTGGCTGCGCCACGCTTACGTCCTTCCAGACGTACGCCATCCTTCATATGATAGGTGCAGTTCTCAATATGATCAATCTGTCCTCTGGAAACCACGGTGCCTTTATTTATGGAAATATAATCATAAGGTATAAGAATTTCATATAAATCTTTGACTGTGATAAAAGTTTTCACAACTCGTCCATCGGTCATATAAATGCAGGTCTTATTCTCCTGTCTGAGCAGATATTTGATATTACTGATATGGATATTGTTTTTCCTTAAAAATTTCATGATTTTTTCATCCATATAAATATCCCTCCGGTTATTAGTGTAAGGTAGAAAATGTCAGGTTACTATATTTCTGACATTGCTATCTGCAGATAATGAAATAAGTATACCATAAACGTAAAGATTTTACCAGTGTAATTGGGTAAAATATAAGGCTGCATGATCTGTATGCATCGTGATTTGTTTTGGGTGAAAAGAGCGCAGAAAATCCGGTTTTTTCAGATGAAAAAATGCACGGATGTTATAATTGAAAAGTAAATTTTGTGATAATTTCACAATAAAAGACGATATTTTCGAAAAAATGAAACAAATAAATATATCATAAATACTGTAAAAAGACAGGGGTTTTTGGAATTAAACGTCTTTGCAATAAGTAATTAAAAAGGTATCACAACCGGAAGTGAAAGGTTGCGATACCTTTTTTTGCGTCAAACTGAAAATCGTTTTACCAGATTTGCCGAAACTTCAATTTTACAGGTATGCTGCCGGGGTTCGTTTATTTGAGAGAGAAGCTCTCTGGCGGCAACCTGTCCCATATAATGACGGGGGATGCTGATACTGGTAAGGGAGGGGTCGATAATGCGTCCCTCAGAGATATTGTCGAAGCCTACAATTGCCACCTGCTCCGGCACCTTGTAGCCTCTGAGCCGCAAGGCCTTGATAGTTCCGATTGCAATCAGGTCATTGTCCGCAAAATAACAGTCTGCCAGAGCATCCCCTCTGTCAATAATTGCAAGCATATCTGCCATTGCACCATCAATGGTTGGAGAAAGCTGGTGGATGATACAGCGGGAACGGGACATTCCGTTATCATGGACAGCATGATAAAATCCCTCCAGACGCTCTGAAAAGTTGCGGAGAGGGTAAGCAGACTGCAGGTATCCAGGCTGTTTCATTCTCAGGCTGATCAGATAATCGGTAGCAAGATAAGCTCCCTGACGATTATTGGGAACGACATAATTGCAGTCAAGGTTTTCAAAAATAGGCGTCCAGGATCACCACCGGAAAAGGAAGTTTCAGGAAAGGACGGACCATTTCCTCCCGCATTTCAGTCCCAAACAAAATGATTCCCACACAGTCAGTAGTTCTTAAATCCCCCAGATAATGTTCCAGATTATCACGCTTTTCATAAAATGTGATTACTTTCAGCTTATAATTATCCTTTTGCACTACGGATTCCATACCCTCCACCATAGCATCAAAAATAGGAGAATAGGACATGATGGCATTATGGGAACGATAGCTTACCGCGTAAATGCTTCCAGCTTTATTTTTCTTTAGAGAAAGTCTGGTAAAGTCATAGCCGTATTTTTCAGCAGCTTCTACCACCATCCGGCGGGGTTTCCGTGCTGACTCCGGGCTTATTGTTCAGCGCCATGGAGACGGCAGTCTGTGAAAGATTCAGTTTTTCAGCCAGTTCTTTTGCGGTAATGGACATTTGCGGCACCTCCCAGAGTAATAATTGTAAAGCAAAAAGATAAAGCTTCACCTGTTTTTAGACGTAAAAGGATTTCCTGTGGAAACTGTTCATATTTCTTTGGCAGAAATTTTTTCTGTTGTATATATTGTACTTCTTAATTGAAAAATAAACAATATATTTGCGAAAAATAAAGCGGAAATAAAGTCAAAAATACTTTATTTTTTATTGGAATAAAGCTGAAGGAGACCTATACTAGAGCTATAAAGAAAAGCAAACAGAATATCTGGGTAGGTAATAAAGAAAAAGATTTTACAGCTAAGAAAAACCAAAGGAAAATAATAAATATAAACAAGGAGGAATACCAGAATGGCAAAGATCAAAATCGGCTACGCGCCAACCAGACGAAGTATTTTCAGTGCACCGGATGCAGTTAAGTATCGTGGACTTACTGCAGACAGATTAAAAGAATTAGGAATCGATTTTGTAGACATCACAGACGTAAATGACGAGGGGCTTCTTTATGACGAGGCAGGCCGCATCAAGATTGCAGAGAAATTCAAAAAAGAGAAAATCGACGGACTTTTCCTTCCACACTGCAACTTCGGAACTGAGTTTGAATGCGCAAGACTTGCAAAAGAGTTAAATGTACCGGTTCTTCTGTGGGGACCTCTTGATGAGAGACCAGACGAGAACGGTGTTCGTCTTCGTGATACACAGTGCGGACTTTTTGCAACAGGTAAAGTCCTCAGAAGATTTCGCGTTCCATTTACATACATGACAAACTGCAGACTGAATGATCCGGTATTCGAGCGTGGCCTTCGTGATTTCATGGCTGTCTGTAATGTAGTAAAAACCTTCCGCAACATGAGAATTCTTCAGATTTCCACAAGACCATACGAGTTCTGGTCCACCATGTGCAACGAGGGTGAACTTCTTGAGAAATTCAACATCCAGCTGACCCCAATTCCAATGCCAGAGCTGACAGATGAGATGAAGAAAGCAAAAGCAGAAGGAACAGAGGTTGCAAAGGTTGTTGAGTACTGCCGACAGAACATGGAAATCTGCATTAAAGATAATGAACTTGAGAATGTAGCAGCCCTGAAGGTTGCCATGAAGAACCTGATTAAGAAATACGGCTGTCAGGCAGCTGCTATCCAGTGCTGGAATCAGCTTCAGAGCGAAATCGGAATTATGCCATGTGCAGCAAACGCACTTCTCAATGAAGAGGGAATTCCGGTTGTATGTGAGACAGATATTCACGGTGCAATTACCGCTCTTCTTGTTGAGGCAGCAGCACTTGATGACACAAGAAGCTTCTTTGCAGACTGGACCATCCGCCATCCTGACATTGAAAACGGCGAGCTCCTTCAGCACTGCGGACCATGGCCGATCTCTGTTGCAAGAGAGACACCGAAGCTTACTTATCCGCTGGCATTCAGCCATCCGGGAAGCATTACAGCAGAAGCAAAGCATGGCGAAGTGACATTGGCACGTTTCGACGGTGATAACGGAGAATACTCCATGCTCCTTGGAAAAGCAAAAGGCGTTGACGGACCGAAAGGTATGGGAACTTATCTCTGGGTTGAGGTTGAGAACATCAAACGTCTGGAAGCCAAGATTGTAGAAGGACCATACATCCATCACTGTGTAGGTATCCATAAAGATGTAGTTCCGGTACTTTACGAGGCATGCAAATACATGGGAATCACTCCTGATTTATATGATCCTATTGAAGAAGATGTGAAAGCATATTTAAGAGGTGAATGAGAATGGAAAATTTAAAGGCAAAATCTTTTGACTTGAGAAAAGATACTGTAGATATTATCGTTGCCGGAAAGGGCGGTCATATCGGCGGCGACATGAGTGTGATCGATACTCTGATGAGCCTGTATTTCTGCCAGATGAACATTTCTCCGGAAAACATGGATGATCCGGATCGCGACCGTTTCGTACTCAGCAAAGGTCATTCTGTAGAGGCTTACTACGCTGTACTTGCAGCAAAGGGCTTTCTGGATCTGGAAGATATTAAAGCACATTTTTCAAAATTTGGCTCCAAATATATTGGACACCCGAACAATAAGCTTCCTGGAATCGAGATGAACTCCGGTTCTCTGGGACATGGACTTCCTGTATGCGTAGGCATGGCTCTTGCAGGCCAAAAAAAGACAACAGAGATTACCGTGTTTACACCGTAATGGGTGACGGTGAGCTGGCAGAGGGGTCTGTATGGGAAGGCTTCATGGCAGGACATCAGTACAAATTGGACAACCTTTGTGCAGTAATTGACCGTAACCGTCTTCAGATTTCCGGAAATACAGAGGACGTTATGGGACATGATGATCTCCATGAGCGTATCCGTTCTTTTGGATGGCATGTGATCGATGTAAAAGACGGAAACGATATTGACCAGTTAAATGCTGCTTTTGAAGAAGCAAAAACTGTAAAAGGCAAACCAACCGCTGTAATTGCCAACACTGTAAAAGGCTGTGGATCTTCCGTAATGGAGAATAAGGCAAACTGGCATCACAAGGTTCCAACACAGGAAGAATATGATCAGATCATCGCGGATTTTGCAGCAAGAAAGGAGGCCGCTCTTCATGAATAAGATTCCAAACAGACAGGCAATTTGTGAAGTATTGATGGATAAGGCGAAAGACGATAAAGATATTATGGTGCTTTGCAGTGATTCCAGAGGCTCTGCATCTATGACACCATTTGCAGATAATTTCCCGGAACAGTTTGTTGAGACAGGTATTGCAGAGCAGAATCTGGTAAGTATTCAGCAGGTCTTGCAAAATGTGGAAAGAAACCATTTGCATGCTCTCCGGCTTGCTTCTTATCAACAAGAAGCTATGAGCAGGCCAAGGTTGATGTGGCATACTCCAATACAAATGTTACTCTTATCGGTATCAGCGGTGGCATCAGCTACGGCGCACTTGGAATGAGCCATCATTCTGCACAGGATATCGCAGCTATGTCCGCAATCCCGAATATGAGAGTTTACCTTCCAAGTGACCGTCATCAGACAAAGCATCTGATCGAGGCTCTGTTGAAGGATGAGAAACCATCTTACATCCGTGTTGGAAGAAATCCGGTTGAGGATATTTATACAGAAGATAACTGCCCATTTGAAATGGACAAGGCAACTGTTCTGAAAGAGGGAACAGACGTGGCAATCATTGCCTGCGGCGAGATGGTTCGTCCGGCATTTGCAGCAGCAAAGTTACTGGAGGAGCAGGGAATTTCCGCAACTGTACTGGATATGTACTGCGTGAAACCGCTTGACGCTGAAGGCGTTGTAAAAGCTGCCAAGAATGCAAAGGCAGTGATCACGGTAGAAGAGCACGCACCATTTGGCGGACTTGGCTCCATGGTTGCACAGGTTGTTGGTGCAGAATGCCCGAGAAAAGTGCTGAACATGGCTCTTCCGGATGCTCCGGTTATCACAGGCACCTCACAGGAAGTATTTGATTACTATGGATTAAATGCTGAGGGTATTGCGAAGAAGGCTGTGGAAGCTCTGAAATAATAATTAAATAAGAAACAAATTTAAGCGTGACTGACAGACTGCGTGGATGCAGAACCAGGATGCTGTTTAGAAGTGTTGCCCGATTGGGCGTGCTTCTGAGCAGTCTGGTCAGGCACGCTTATTATTTAGCTACAAAACAGATTTAAGCTACAGCGATGTTGATTTTAGAGAATAGAAAAGTTTAAGAGGATAGTAAACATGGCGAAATATATTATTAGTATTGATCAGAGTACCCAGGGTACCAAGGCGCTCCTTTTCGATGAGACAGGAAGCATTATGCGCCGTACCGACCGCCCTCACAGGCAGATCATCAATGAAAAGGGCTGGGTTTCCCATGATCCAGAGGAAATTTACAGCAATGTTCTGGAGGTTGTGAAAGAACTTCTGGAGGGGGTAGAGAAGGAATATGTAGTTGGGCTGGGAATCAGTAACCAGCGTGAAACTTCTCTTGCATGGAACCGCGTCACCGGTAAGCCTTACGGAAATGCAGTTGTATGGCAGTGCGCCCGTGCCGTGGATATCTGTGCCCGTGTGGAAAAGGCTGGCGCAGCAGAGATGATCCGCCAAAAAACAGGAATGAATCTTTCCCCTTATTTTCCGGCTTCCAAGATCGCATGGCTTCTGGAAAATGAAGAGGGCGCAAAAGCGGCGGCAGAGCGTCATGAAATCTGCCATGGCACTATTGACAGCTGGCTGGTTTACAAGCTGACAGGGGGCAAAGAATACAGAACCGATTATTCCAATGCTTCCAGAACACAGCTTTTCAATATTTTTGATCTGAAATGGGATGAAGAAATCTGCGGATTATTTGGTATTGATCCGGCAAATATGGCAGAGGTTACGGATTCCGATGCCTGCTTCGGCGAAACGGATTTCGAGGGACTTCTTCCTCATAAAATCCCGATCCATGGCGTATTGGGAGACTCCCACGGCTCTCTTTTTGGACAGGGATGCCTGCAGCCTGGTATGATCAAATCCACTTATGGAACCGGCTCTTCTATTATGATGAATATTGGGGAGAAGCCGATTCTCAGTACTCATGGGGTTGTTACTTCTCTTGCGTGGAAAATCGGTGGCAAGGTTAACTATGTGCTTGAAGGCAATCTGAACTATACAGGCGCTGTGATTACCTGGCTGAAGGACGATCTTCAGATCATTTCTTCTCCTGGAGAGACCGGTAAACTGGCGAAAGAAGCCATTCAGGAGGACAGCCTGTATCTGGTTCCTGCATTCAGCGGTCTTGGTGCTCCTTACTGGGGACAGCGAGGCGAGAGCCTCTGTTGTAGGCATGAGCCGTACTACACGCAAGGCTGAGTTTGTAAGAGCGGCACTTGAGTGTATCGCTTATCAGATCACAGATGTTGTACAGGCTATGTCTGAGGATGCTGGTGTTCCGGTGAAGGAGCTTCGCGTAGATGGCGGCCCTACACGCAATGATTATCTGATGCAGTTCCAGAGCAATATTGCAGATGCCGGAGTACTGGTTCCGGATTCCGAGGAGCTTTCCGCTATTGGACCGGCCTATGCGGCAGGATTGCAGCTTGGTGTCTGGGATGAAAGTATTTTTGGAAAATTAAACCGCGTGTCCTATAAACCGGACATGGAAGTGGAAAAACGTGAGCAGAAGTATGCAGGATGGAAGAAAGCAGTTGCTTCTGTGATCACAAACAAATAAATTTATTTAAGGGTACAAGCAGGAGGGACAGCGCGGTTAGAAACTACGCCGTCCCTTTTTGTCTGTATGGTGGCTGCATCGCTAAATAAATGTGACACTAAATAAAGAAATTGGACTTGACGGTGGAGGCCCTGTAATCGTAAAATTTTTGTATAAACTATAAAAGGATGGAGTGGGTTTTGATACTTTAATAGGGCAAAATTCACAAGTGAAAATACAGAGCAGGGAGAAAGCTTCCGGAGCTTTGTGAAAACGCAGAGCGTATTTGAAAAGGCTCTATATTGGTTAAGAGAAGGAGAACAAGGAAATGAAATTAGGAATTGTTTATACAAGTACCACACCAGAGCTGATTGAGTGTGTAAATGAAGAAATCAAAAAAAATCTTGGCGATGCACCGGAGATCCTGAATTATCAGGATCCGTCTATTCTGGCAGAAGTAAGAGAGCATGGATATGTAACAGCAGGCGCAGCAGCCCGTCTTGTAGGAATGTATATGCAGGCTGTTTCTGACGGCGCAGATGCGGTTTTGAACTGCTGCTCTTCTGTTGGCGAGGTTGCAGATGCGGCTCAGGATATTGGCCGTTATACAGGTATTCCGATTGTCCGTATTGATGAGGAGATGTGCCGCGAGGCAGCCCGCCTTGGCAAGAGAGTGGGCGTTCTGGCTACATTGCCTACCACCCTGGAACCAACTAAGAATACAGTTTCCCGTGTGGCAAGAGAGATGAATCGCCATGTAGAACTGGTGGATGGCCTGGTAGATGCTTTTGGTGCAGACCAAGATAAGTTTAAGGCACTTCTTTGCGGAAAAGCTGCTGAGATCGCAGACCAGGTAGACGTAATTCTTCTGGCACAGGGCTCTATGGCTTATGCAGAGGACGCAATCCACGAGAAAATCGGCAAACCGGTACTTTCCAGCCCGCGCTTTGGAGCGCAGGCACTGCTGCAGCTATGAAGCGAAAGGCTTTATAAAGAATAACATTATAATGGAATATTGGCGGAATCAGGCCTGGAACTTTGCCTATATTGGCTGATGGTTCACTGATGGGCGACATGTCCGTTAAAACAGAATATGAAATTACAGAAGGAGAATAATCATGCTGACAGATACAACCGGATCCCCATACGCGAAGGTCCATGCCCTGGATGGAATGAAAGTAAAATGGACAGGCGGTCTTTGGAAGGAACGCTTTGACACCTGTGCCAATAGCACGGTGCCTCAGCTAAAACATATGTTTGACAGTAAAGATATCAGTCATGTAGTAGAGAATTTTAAGATCTGTGCTGGCGATGCAGAGGGAGATTTTGATGGAACCGTTTTTGGAGACGGAGATTTCTATAAATGGATGGAGTCTGCCATCTATACTGCTTACCAGACAGACAATCAGCTGCTGAAGGAAGAAATTGAGAATTATATAGACCTGATCGGCAGAGCACAGCAGCCTGACGGTTATCTTTCCACAAAGCAGATTATCGGTGAGAGAACCGGGAACGGAGTCTCAAGAATGGGCGATATCAATGATTTTGAGGTTTATAACTTCGGTCATATGTTTACAGCAGCGTGTGTGCACAAGAGAATTACCGGAAAGAATAATTTCCTTACAATAGCGGCAAAAACCGCAGATTATCTGGAGCATCTTTACGAAGAAGCAGAGCGCACCGGAGAAGTTCAGACTGCCGTCTGCCCGTCTCATTATATGGGACTTGTGGAAATGTACCGTACTACTGGTGATAAACGATATCTGAAGCTGGCGAAGCAGGCAATCGCTCTTCGCGACAGTGTAAAAAATGGTATGGATGATAACCAGGATAAGATTCCGCTGAAGCAGCACGAAAAGATTCTGGGACATGCTGTACGTGCAAACTATCTCTATGCAGGTGTGGCTGACCTTTGCCTGGAAGAGGAAGATCCGGATTATATGGAGGTTCTCCACAAGGTATGGAGAAGTCTTGTGGATAAAAAGCTTTATATCACAGGCGGATGTGGAGCGTTATATAATGGTGCTTCTCCATATGGTTACTTTTTGACCATCAGCTTGTGCATCAGGCTTATGGTTATGAATATCAGCTTCCGAATATCACGGCATATAATGAGACCTGTGCATCTCTGGGCGGCGTTTTCTGGGCGTATCGCATGTTCCAGCTGGAGCCAAAGGCAGAGTACTTTGATATTTTGGAACGAATGATGCTGAATACCAACCTGGCTGCACTGAGTCTGGATGGTAAGAGATTTTTCTATGAAAACATGTTAAGGCGTGCCAAAGAGCTTGATTATAAGCTGATCTGGCCGCTTACCAGAAGCGAATATATTCTCAGCTACTGCTGTCCGCCAAACCTGGCAAGAACCATTGCACAGTCCAGTGAATATGCATATCTGACATCGGATAACAGTGTATGGACTGGTATGTACGGTGCAAGTGAGGCGCAGGTGAAGCTGGAAAATGGTGGAGAATTTACACTTGTGCAGTCTACAGATTATCCGTTTGACGGAACAATCCGTTTCACAGCAAAAGATGTGAAAGTAAATGCTCCAGTTCATTTAAGACTGCGCGTTCCGGGATGGTCAACAGGCGGTTCCATTAAGGGCATTGGTGCAGACCGCGAACTGACGAAAGCCGATGCTGGAACTTACCTTGATATTCTGGTGGAAGATCCTCAGAATATGGATGTGCAGCTGAGCCTGGATATGAAGGTTCGCTATACTGTTGCAAACAATATGGTGGAAGAAACTGTGGGACAGGCTGCAATCGAGCGGGGACCATTGGTATACTGCTGCGAGAGTGTGGATACCCATGCGGCGGATCTGGATGATGTTTACCTGGATCTGAATGCGGAGTTTACTCCTGTGGAGTTTGAAATCCAGGGAAGAAGAATGATGGCTCTTGAAACTGAGGAATATGCCATTGACCGCTCTGAATTTGACAGAAATGCGCTTTATCAGCCGTTGAAATATCATGGCATGAGCAGAAAGCATGTACGTCTGATTCCGTATTATGCATGGGATAACCGTGATTATGGAGAAATGAGGATCTGGTTCCCTGTCGCATATACCGTATAACAAATTGAGTGTTACTGTTCACTGGTAACATTCCGCGAAGCGTGTTACTGTGAACGGAGTGAACAGTAACAATTGAGTTATCACAACCTGGGATATGAATGTAAAAAATCCTGCCGTGCAGAATCCGATGGCGGTGGAATAGCAAATGTCACTCAATTTCTTATTATACTTTGAACGAACAGAATGGAGAGCTATAGAAATTATGGAATGTAAAGTAATTCCTTTCCATACCGTCGAGGAGAGAAGCAAAACAGATGCTGACAAAGCAGAAGCCCTTCTTTCCCAGGCAATGGAAGGTTTTCATAAAAAAACTGGTAGTGCTGGATGATGATCCTACTGGTGTGCAGACGGTTCATGATGTGTCTGTTTATACGGACTGGGAGGAAGAATCCATCCGCAAGGGCTTTGAGGAAAAAGAATCCATGATTTTTTATCCTCACCAATTCCCGCAGCGTTTTCCGTGGAAGAGACCACAAAGGTACACCAGGATATTGCCGCACATGTTGCAAAGGTGGCAGGGGAACTGGGACAGGATTTCATGATCATTTCCCGTGGAGATTCCACTTTAAGAGGTCATTATCCGTTGGAAACACAGCTTCTGGCGGAAGGTCTGGCTGACGGGAATACAGCCGGACCAGAGAAAACGGCAGCAGACAATGGAGCTTCTGCAGGGAGCACAGCTGTTGACGGTGAGATCATCTGCCCGTTTTTTCCAGAAGGTGGCCGCTACACAATGGACAATATCCATTATGTAAAAGAGCAGGACAACCTGGTTCCAGCCGGTATGACGGAATTTGCCAGGGACAAAACCTTCGGCTACAAATCCTCGGATCTTACGGAATACGTCGAGGAAAAAACAGAAGGAAAGTACCATAAAGAGGACTGTATCAACCATTTCCCTGGACGAGCTGAATGCTCTGGATGTGCAGGGAATCAAGGAGAAGCTGATGTCCGCACAGAAATATGGCGAAAATTATCGTCAATGCAGTATCTTATGCAGATTTGAAAGTTTTCTGCGCAGCACTGGTGCTTGCAATGAAAGAAGGAAAGCATTACATGGCAAGAACAGCAGCAACTTTCACCAAGTAATGGGAGGATTTCTGACCAGCCTCTTCTTGGAAGAGAGCAGTTGGAGGGTGACACGAAGAACGGAGGAATCGTTCTGATCGGTTCCCATGTAAAGAAGACCACAGACCAGCTGAACTGTCTGAAAGAACTGGACGGACAGGCTGATTTTATGGAATTTCAGGTAAATACCGTATTCGAAGAAAATGGTCTGGAGAAAGAGGTAGAGAGAACGGTGAAGGCAGCAGAGGAGAAAATCCTGTCTGGACGAACCGTTGTAATTTATACAAGCAGACAGCTTCTTGCGCCGGAGAATATGACTCCGGAGGAGAAACTGCAGATTTCTGTAAAGATTTCCAACGCAGTGACCAGTATTATCGGAAAGCTTTCTGTGAAGCCGAAATTTATCATTGCAAAAGGCGGAATCACTTCATCTGACGTAGGAACGAAAGCACTTCGGGTAAAGAAAGCCCGTGTTATGGGACAGGTGAAGAAGGGAATCCCGGTATGGATGACCGGTGAAGAAAGCAAATTCCCTGGAATGCCATACATTATTTTCCCGGGAAATGTGGGTGAAGTAAGTACGTTGAAGGAAATTGTAGAGGAATTGATCTGAAAAATAGCATGATTGCAGGTCTTCGTTTACGCGAGTGGCAAATTTCAATTACGTAAGAGTTTTAATGACATAACAAGTAAATTTTTAGTCTGTTTTGAACAGCTTACGGAGACTCTGTATGTTAGGAAGATGTCTATTAGAAAGAGGTTCGCTTAAATAGGAGGTTTACATAATGAGAAAAGTAATTATATCCCTGGCACCTGTACAGGCAGGAACCAGTGTGGATGCAGTAAAGCTTGCAGAGGATGTAGAGAAAAGCGTAAAACTTGGTGCTGCTATGTGTCACCTTCACTGCCGTAAACCAGACGGAAGCCTTACACCTGACATTTCTTATATGTCTGAGTGTTTTGATGAGATTCTGAAACGGACAGATGTGGTAGTTCAGGCGTCTACAGGCGGTGTTTCGGATATGAATATCCAGGAACGCTGCAATCCGCTTGATTATCCCAAGGTAGAGAGCGCATCTCTCAATGGCGGAAGTACAAACCTTGGCGAAGCAGTTTATATTAATTCTTTTGATGATATCCGCTACTGCGCAGACGCTGTTTATAAGAGAGGAATCCTTCCGGAAACAGAAGTTTTTTGATATTGGAATGTTACATAATATGGCAGTGGTAAAATCTGAGCAGCCATTTGCAGATCCAATGCTGTTTAACCTGGTATTTGGTCACAAAGGCGGCATGCAGCCTACTCCGGAGATGCTGGCAGCTTTCCGTTCCTTTTGTTCCATCTGATGCACTTTTGGGGGTGTTACCCACTTTGGACGTGATAATTGGACTTTTCTGGCTGCAGCCATCGCTATGGGGAGCAACGGTAGTACGTGTTGGTTTTTGAAGACAGCCACTATCTGACGGAAGGTATAGAGGCCGAGTACAACTGGCAGGTGGTTGAGAAACTGGTAAATCTGATCCGCGCTATGGGTCTGGAGCCAGCGACTCCGGATGAGGCAAGACAGATGTTGAATCTGAGAAAACGCTAAAATACGATTTAAAAATATAAAGTGTTGGATCGTAATTATTCAGTAGATGTTATTCTGCGAAGTGTGTGACCATGAAGGTACTGAACAGTTACGATATACCAAAGAAATATATGTCAGAAAGGATGGGTTAAAACAAATGTTGGCAATCAAGAAAATATATATGGATTATGAAACAGCCCCGGTTGGTGTTTCCCATATGCCCCAGTTTGCCTGGGAGCTTGTAAGCGATAAGAAAAATGTAAAACAGAAATCCTACGAACTTCAGATTGCAAAAGACGCTGATTTTACAGATCTGATCTATAACAGCGGAAAAACAGAGTCTGAGGAATCTGCACATGTTTATGCAGAAGGTGCTTCACTGGAGAGCGGCAAGCGCTATTTTGTCCGTGCAAAAGCCAGTGATGGTCAGGAAGAAACGGACTGGAGCGAAACCGCATCCTTTGTAACTGCCCTTGCAGGAAAAAAATGGTGAGTGGGAGGAAGGCGCACCAGCA
>ENA-OQET01000658-OQET01000658.1-human-gut-metagenome-genome-assembly--contig:-NODE-658-length-17458-cov-2.936530_pt1 | contig 17458 bp, 24 predicted proteins | sample MGYA00242800_ERZ504645 | MGnify/ENA primary metagenome ERZ504645 (study PRJEB26092, sample SAMD00036308) | human gut metagenome | host: Homo sapiens | study: EMG produced TPA metagenomics assembly of... | reverse complement strand
GTTGGTTTTAACCTTCTATAATTTTGTTCCATCCTAAAGATCACATACTTCATTTGAATGTTAAATTTACAAATAAAGGCTCATCATTTTTTTCTTTGAATAAAAACATGACTCTTCTAAAACAGCTTCATTTTTTTGTATCAAACCATTTAGCAATTTTTCTGCTTACGAGACCCATCAATAGCTTTATAGTATGTTCTATATTGCCATTGTTTCTTTCCATTATGCATTCTTGAATAAATTGCCATAAGTACTCATCCTTTCATTTTTCTTGTATATTTTGTTAAAATGAGTACATAAAAAGATATATGGTTGGTACCCATTCTTTTTATGTACAAGGTGTATTGCCGTACACCTCTTTAACAACCTTCAGCATTGCCAGTGCTGGAGGATTTTTTTATTTTGATTTCACTTTTTTTGTTAATATCAGGACTCCAGCAATAATGCACAGGATTAATTGAACTCCCACATTTAGAAATGCAGAAGGGAATAATATTATTGAAAGTAGATATAATCCTGCAGCGATGAAAGCTACGATCCAATTTTTTGATAGAGCACCAATAAAGTTTGCGACCGCAGCAATGACTTCACAAATGAAGAATGGTAGCATTGCTCTTAATGCGATATAAGTGCCGAGTTCCGCTCCTGCATCTGCCCATGCATTACCAGTGTCAACAGGCGTGGTCGCAGCGGTGTAGAATATATAGAACATATATACCGCATAACCAATGCTTAGAATTGCTGAAATAACTAGCAAGATAAATGCAGCAGTATGTTTTTCCTTGAAAACTTCTTTTTCCAGTTCTTCAACCGATTCATCATCCACTACAGGTGGAGGAGTTGTGTTGTTTAAAACATTCCTGTTTATAACTTTAATCAATGCTGATGCTTCTTTTTTGAATTGCTCATCAAACGGAATGGTATAAGTAGATACAGTCCCATTTTCATTAATAACACGAGCAATGATTTCTGTTCCGTCTATTTTGATACTTTTTAAATCAGTATAATTTATAGTGATTTGATCAAGGCTTTCTAAAGGAGTGAAAGTAAAACTATCGTCCCTAAAAATGTTTTCTATACCATCATTTAATATTATTCTTTTCATAATCAAATTCTTCTTTCCTTTATCCAAAATTCTTTATATGTTTTGTATGTTATAATCTTATTAGGCTTCGGTATCCCGCGTGGACCGAGGTTTTTTTATTTGCGATTAATATGCAGAAGCTCTGGACATATATGCATCTTGAATTTTGTTGGCTTCGCTCATATAAACATTCTGAAGTTGGTTTGCCCATTCTTCATACACTTCATATTCATCACCTTTGTCATACATGATTTCTGCCATTTCTGATACACCATCATTACAAATTTTAGCTAAATCTTGAACTTTGTTATTGGATATTTCAGCTAATGACTCAATACTGCCATCTGAAGCATCTGCTTCCGTATTAAATTCGTTAATCAAATTAGGTACTGCATTTTGAATCTGAAGTGTATAATCCGATAAAACACTTTCATACGTTTTTTCTACCTTTTCAGGTTCTTGCGTAACTACTTCTCCAGATGTTTCACTTGAATTAGATTCACCACACGCCACCAATGAGAAGGCCAATGGCACACACGTAACTACAATTAATAATTTTTTCATAATCTTATCCTCCTCCGCATTTTCGCGGTTAAAACCTTAGTAATACTCTGATATATCATCTGGGTTCATGCGGTTTATTTATTCATTGCTTTTCTGAGCATCAAAGATTCTCTGTATTGTTCAGCTTCAGGAACATCTTTAATTTCAATCATTTTTTCTTGATGTTTTTTTACTTCTTTTTTGATTTCTTCTAAAGTAACGTTAAAGAATTCTTTTCGGTTATTTACTAGGTTTACTTTTTTATCTTCAAAGGCTTTATGTAACGCATTTTCTAGTGCAGGAGCATCATCAGAAAAAATCATAGCATGAACATCAAAAGTAAACGGAACTGAAGCGTCCCCAAGTTCATCAACACGATCTTGAGGGTCTAAACGACGAGTCATTCCAATTTTATAGATGTTTTCTCCGAAAGATCCAATATTTGAAATAACGTATACATATCCAGCTCTTTGATTCGATTGTCTGTAATCGATATCTTGTAAATTCTTATTTATTTCTTCTAAGTGATTATCAATGTCTTTTATTTTGTTTACAATATCTTCTTTTTGCGAGTCTTCAGCTGTTGTTAATTCTTTTAGATATTTTTCTTTTGCAGTTTGATAATGAGTTTGTTCTTTTTGAATTTTTTTGCGTTCAGCCTCTATTTCTTTTTGAAGTTTTGCCTGTTCACGCTCTTCAGCCCTTTGTTCTCTGAGAATTTCTTTCTCTTCTTGTTTCTTTTGACGATACTCATGAACTAATTCAAGTTCTTGAATTTTTAAATTTATATATTCAGGTCGTATCTCAATTTTATTTCTAATATTTAATTTATTGATAGTATTAGCAGATTTATAGATTTGATCTTTAATTTTTTCAATGTTATTGTATTTTACTTTGTCAATAATTGAATCACATTCATAATTGAAAGCACGCATCACCATCTTCATGTTATCGTTGTTCATTGCACGGCCTTTTGATTTACTACCATCTAATGTCCAACCATCAAAATAATTCATAGCAGTTTTTTCTTTAATCATCTTTTTTTGTAATAATCGGTTACCGGTAATACGTTCTTTATATTGTTCAGATGAAAGACAATCATAGTGAGGTTTATAAATTCCAAAATCCTGTAAATTTATTTCTTCTGAAATGTCAAATAACTCACTTCTTTTTGAATTCACTTCTGAATTTAACGCGTTTATAGATTTTTTTAAATTTTCTATCTTTTTACTGTAATCCGCTAAATTATTTTCAAACTTACTTTTTTCTAATTCATATTCATTTTTTAATTCTGTAATATGATTTTTAATTTTTATAATATCTGATGCACCAAGATCATCAATTATTTTTTGTAATTTTGTATTTTGTTGTTCTAATTCAGAAATACGTTGTAATTCTTTTTTATTAAAAAGTCCCATTGTTTGTCCCTCTTCCTTAATACAAATCAGAAATATTATCTGGATTCATGTGCCAGATCACGCGGCCTAAAATATATATTTGATCTTCATCAGTGTTTATGATAATTGGTTGGTGACCTTTATCCGTACTATCCGGCATCAACATCACTTGGCTGTCTCCGGGATATAACCTCTTTACTGTCGCCTCTCCATCAAGCCAAGCAACAACGATAGTTCCTTCTTTTAATACTGTATCTGGAACTTCTTCAGCTACTACGATAGATCCATCCTGAATAACATTGTTCATACTCGTTCCATTGACCTGAAATGCATGGAGCCTTTTTTTACGATTCTGGAACTTGATTGGAACATACACCACAGCATCCGGTTCTGCCTCTAACAATTCAGTAGGTGATCCAGCTGATAGATTGGTACAGTAATGAAGAGGGAAGTAATCATCAAAGATGATATTTACTTTAGATAAAGTTTCGACTTGGTCCTTGTTTAAGGATTCTCTAGCTTTAGAAATTACATCCAAATAATCTAATCCTATTTGATCACAAATCATTTTTAAAACATCCATTTCGATTCGTGAATTGCCATCTTCATATCTTTTGAGAGTTGATTTTGTTTTAATTCCACCAATTAAATCAGATAGAGTGTCTAAGCTGATGCCTTTTCTTGTTCTGCCTTCTTTTATCTGCTTACCGATAGATACATAGAGCTCCATATCGATTATATTTTTTTCTGGCATTTTATCACTTCCTTATATCTCAATTTCATTGTACCAAAAAAATGGTAAATATCAACAAAATATTGTTGCATTTATTTGGAACAGAGTGTATATTATAAGTGTGCCAAATATATGGCACACAAAAAAGAGAAAGGAGAGAATATGTAATGGACAAATATACTCCTGAGCAAGCAAGACGCTTAAGAGGTATTTCTCAAGCAAAAATGGCATCTTTATTAGGTATGTCTGAGAACACATACATAATATACAAAATAAGCTGCTTAGGCAGCTTTTTTTAGTGCCTGATTAAAAATAGTATTATTTTAAACTAGGTACTTGACAATACAAAGTAGTATGTTTATTATAATAGTGTAAGAGGTGATACATATGAACCCAAGAGCTGTAATATATTGTTCAAAACATGGATCAACAAAACAAATTGCGAAAATGATTGCAGATAAATATAATCTGCCTTTGATCAACATCATGCACATTAATGGTTATTCGTTTCAAGAAGTGCCGGTTATCTTTTGTGGATGGATCAAAAAGGGAAAGATCCAAGGTCTGGTTAAAGCGGAGAATTTGTTCTCCTGCATTGAAATCGTAGCGGTTGGATCAATGCCATCTAACGAGAGCTCAAGACTAAAACTTAAATATGAAAACAATATTGATAAACAAATCTTTACATATGTTCAGTCAAAACCATACATTGAGCCAACATTAAAAGAAAAAATATGGATCTCATTATTTGAACCTACTTTGCAGAAACGATTCATCAGAAAGGAAATCAAGATAGAACATGAATACACAATTTAAAAAAAGGTGTTCTAGAATTGATCGTTCTTCAATCAATATCTCATAAAGATCTATATGGATATCAGTTAGTTACTAAAATATCTGAAGTAGTCGATGTGAATGAAGGTACGATTTATCCTCTTTTAAAAAGATTGTTGAACGATCATCTACTAGAGTCATATCTAAAAGAATCAACGGAAGGACCTCCTCGTAAGTATTATCATATTACGGCAGCAGGAATTTCCAAATATCAAGAACTTTTGAAAGAATGGAATGAATTCTCAAAACGAGTTAGTGACTTTTTGGAGGAAGAGAACAATGAATAAGCAGGAGTTTTTAAATCAATTAGAAAAGAAATTGGACCGTATCAATGAGACTGAAAGAAAAGATATTCTTATGGAATACGGAACATATATCGATGACAAAATGGCAACAGGTGTCTCGGAAGAAGATGCGGTTTCTGGTTTTGGAGATGTAGATGAATTGGCTGAGGAAATCCTAGATGCTTATAAGATCAATACGGATAATGTGCAAACAAAGGTTGATAAGACACTGGACAAAGTTTATGTTCGTTCAGAAAGTTTATTAAATCGTTTAGGGAATCTCTCAGTGAATGATTTCTTCCATATTGTATTTGATGCTTTCGTACTATTGATTATCTTATTTATAGGAAAAGTCTTGATCGTGGATCTTTTAGGAAATCTATTTATATCGTTATTATTTAGCTTTTCAGGAGGATATTTATATTTTATTGAAAACTTGTTAGAATTTTTATGGGCTGTTGTTTACTTTTTAGCGGGTGTCTTCTTCTTTTTCTCCGTTATGTCTAGACGAATCAATCGTTATAAAAATAAAGCCAGCATTCGTCAGGTCGGTGTTATGGAAGATATAAAGAATACTTGGAATCAGGAATCTCGTACATTAGTAAATGGTAATGATGATAATGAAGAAAAACTCCCACCTTTACCAAAAGATAGAGCTCCTCTTTATCATCAGCGTATGAAAACACCTCCAATTAATAATGAGGGAACTCATATTCTTGCCAAGATATTGATCGTCATGGTAGCTATTCCGGTTGTCATTGCCTTGATTTCATTTAGTGTGATATTCTTCGCAATGATTTTTGTCAGTATCACAGAACATGGCAACAAGCATTGGATTATATTTGATATTCTTAGGTTTGATTTGTGGTTCCATAAGCATACTTTGGTTTTTGATTCATGTATGGCCTTAAAAAAAGAGGTGATGACTGATGCGTAAAATAATGATATTATTTGTGGCTTCTATAGTGATTGTATTAAGTGGATGTTTTGTATTCGCTGCTGAAGTAAGCCATATAGATGTAATCGAAACAGTGGAGAAAAGCAAATCTAAAACTGAATCAATTGTTATTAATGAAAAAACGAAGAATGTGGTCTTAGATACGTCGTTATATGACCAGTCCAATTATTCAATTGTCAATGACATCTATATTGTTGAGAGCCGTCAGGATTCAACACTTGCTCCAAATGAAGTAGTTCTAGAATATAATGATAAGTTTGCAACAGAAGTTAGTGAACTAGGAGATACAACCACTATTAAGTTTTCATCTGAACTTACTTGGATCGACATAAATGGTAATAGTTTATCGAACTTTCAAGATTATCTAGATACATGGAAAAACAAAACAGTAACACGAAAAAGTATCGATCCAGAATACTTTAATATTAAAGTTCGTTATGGATCAAATGTGCGAATACTTGACTCAGACAGTCTAGAGTATCAAAATGAATATTTAGATACAGGGGAACAATATTATTGATGATTTGTAGGAAAGAAGAGAAACTGTTAAATAGTTATCTCTTCTTTTTTTACATTCTGTGCTAAAATGTTTCTAGCGAGGTAGTTATGAAAAAACATTCAATGGAAAAGGATTGGCAAAATTTATTAGACAATATCTTGTTTTCTGGAACGAATGTGATTCGTGATGTTTTGGATGCCGGTAAGGATGTATATAAGACCTGGTTCAAAACAGATGCAATCATCAATACTCCTTTGCATAGAAAGAAGGAGAGGAATAGAGCAGATGGAACAGAAGATCTTATCAAGTAGAGCACGATTTGCTCAAATCTTATCCATTCTACATAAACATCATATTGAAAAAGGAATCGATCCTGTAAAGTTTCGTGAGATATTGGAAGACCTTGGTCCAACTTTTGTAAAAATTGGACAAATCATGTCAACGCGACAGGATATGTTTTCAGAGCGTTATTGTAAAGAGTTGATGAAACTTAGAAGTTCTGTTACACCTATGGATTTTGATACAGTACAAACAATCTTAAATGAGGCGTATCAAAAATCTTGGACAGAAATTTACGAAAGCATTGATATGGAACCTTTAGGCTCTGCTTCGATTGCACAGGTTCATTTCGCTCAATTGAAAAATGGACAGTCTGTTGTCTTGAAAATCCAGCGTCCTTATATCTATGAGCGAATGGAACGAGATGTAAGCTTATTACGAAAAGCTGTCAAGGTATTGAATCTTTCTGATATCGTAAGTTCAGTAATTGATCTAAATATGGTGATCGATGAATTTTGGACGGCGGCAAAGCAGGAAATGGATTTTACCAATGAGGCAATGTTTGCCAAACGATTTAAACGTCTTTTTAAAGATTGTAATTTTGTTTATGCACCCAAAATTTATGATGAGTATACAACACATCAAGTTTTGGTCATGGAATATATTGAAGGAATTGAAATATCAGATACAGAAAAGTTAGATAGTGAAGGGTATGATCGAGTAGAGATTGCTGACAAGCTTGCATACAACTATATTTCACAAGTCATTGAGTATGGTTTCTTTCATGCAGATCCACATTCAGGAAACTTGCGAATCCGCGATGATAAAATCGTATGGATCGATTTTGGAATGATGGGAATCTTGGAAAGAAGAGATCGTGAATTGATGAAAGACGCAGTTCGAGCTTTGGCTTTACGTGATACTACTAAATTAGTAGATACGATCTTAACGCTGGGTATTGTAAATCAGGAGATTGATTATCCGGCTTTTACCAATGAAATTGAAAGGTTTATGAATCAATATTTAAATCTTTCTTTTTCGGAAATGGATTTAGGTGTCATGGTTCAAGATGTCTTTACCATTTGTCATCATTATCACATTGCTTTACCAAAGGGCATCTCAATGTTGGCAAGAAGCATGATGACAATAGAGGCAACCTTGAATGATTTGGATCCTTCGTGTAATATGATGAAGATCATCGCGAATCACAAAGCGACCTTAACGCATGTAGATTTAGGAAAAGAAGCTAAAAAAATCGCATCAAAATCAATTGACGCATTTGTTAAAGGACTAGATTTAAGTGTACAATCCAGCGATGTATTAAAGATGGTACAGCGTGGTCAAGTGAAAGTGAACTTAAATCTTATGGGTTCAGAACAACCAATTGCCAAGATTGATAGAATGATCAATAGGCTTATCATCTGTATTTTGATTGCAGCTTTATTGATGGCATCATCTTTGATTTGTACAACGGATATGGATCCTAAGATTTTAGGCATACCGGCTTTGGGATTTGTTGGATTCATGAGTGCACTTGCAATGTCAATTTGGTTATTTTTCAAGATGTTGCAGCTTCATCGAAGAAATAAATCATTTTAAAGGGGAGTTTGAATGAAGAAAAAAATAGGAACTTATATTGTATCGCTGATCATCATTGTTCTTACATTAGGATATGATCAATGGACAAAGCATATTGTAGAACAGAGCATTCAATTAAATGAGAGAATAGAAGTTATCAAAAACTTCTTTTATCTTACATATGTTCAAAATACAGGGGCAGGCTTTAGTTTATTCGAAGGCTTTGGTATGACGTTCTTTGCGATCGTAACAATCGTTGCCTTGATTTTGATTGGTTATATATACTTTATGGTAAATGACTATCGCTATCAGCTTGCCTTGGCACTTGTCTTTTCCGGGGCAATAGGAAATTTTATAGATCGCTTAGTGCTGGGATATGTTCGAGATTTTTTTAGTTTTTACATTTTTGGATCGCCTTTTCCTGTCTTTAATGTTGCCGATATATGTATCACGATAGGGTTTGCGATACTGTTGATCATTTATATATATGATGAATATAAGGGAGAAAAAAAGATGGAAACAAGGGAATTTATCATAGATGATGAAAATGCCAAGATCCGTGTTGATAAGGCAGTTGCATCGCTTTTAGATTTTTCAAGAAAGCGGGTTAAGGATATTTTGGATGAAGGAAATATTTTAGTGAATGGAAGTCCCTGCAAGGCAAGCTATATATTGCAGGAAGGGGATCATTTGTTAGTTAATATTCCAGAAGTTCAATCTCTGGAAGTGTTGCCGGAGAATATTCCTTTGAATATTGTATATGAAGATGACGATGTAATCGTGATCAATAAACCAAAAGGAATGGTCGTTCATCCTGCCTTTGGACATGTTTCTGGAACATTGGTCAATGCTTTGATGTATCATTGTAAAGATCTAAGTGGTATAAATGGTGTTATGCGTCCAGGAATCGTTCATCGTATTGACAAGGATACATCCGGCCTTCTTGTTGTCTGTAAGAACGATAAAGCACACCTGGCTTTAAGTGAACAATTATCGAATAAAACATGTCATCGAGAATACTTGGCTATCGTCCATCACCCATTTTCTCATGAACATGGAACGATCAATGCTCCAATTGGCCGCGATGAAAAAGACCGTCAGAAGATGGCAGTAACGGCCAATAATTCCAAGGAGGCAATCACGCATTTTACTGTGCTGGAAAAACTTTAAAGACTATGCTTTGGTGCGTTGTCGTCTTGAAACAGGACGAACACATCAGATTCGTGTCCATATGCAGTATATAAAACATACCAATTGCCGGAGATCCTAAATATGGTCACCGTAAGACAATTGATACCAACGGGCAGTTGCTTCATGCTTGTAAACTGGAGTTCATTCATCCAACAACAAAAGAATATATGAGTTTTGAGGCAGAACCAGATCAGACTTTTAAAAATATATTAGAAAAATTAAGGAAAGGAGATTCTGTATGAAACGAACCGATGTATTAAGCTGGGATGAATATTTTATGAGCATGGCTCATTTAAGTGCCAAAAGGTCAAAAGATCCTAGTACGCAGGTGGGAGCGTGTATAGTGAATTCACAAAAAAGAGTTGTCGGTCTTGGATACAATGGTTTTCCTAAAGGATGCGATGATAATGAATTCCCATGGTCTAGAGATGGCGAATTTTTAGATACGAAATATCCTTATGTCGTACATGCTGAATTAAATGCGATCCTTAACAGTATACAGGATCTAAATGGTTGTACGATTTATGTCTCTTTGTTTCCATGTAATGAATGTGCAAAGGCAATTATTCAATCAGGTATCAAATGTGTAGTATATGAAAGCGATAAGTATGCTGGAACTGAAGCTAATATTGCTTCTAAGAAAATGTTTCGAGATGCTGGGGTTGAACTAGTTCAATTAACATATGAAATTACAGTAGACGTAAATGTAAAAAAGAGTGTGCAAAACTTATAACCGCTTTCATAGGTTTTTGGGTAGTATATTTATAAAATCATGTTACAATATTATCATGATTTTTATTACAGGGGATACGCACAGGGAATTGGATATACATACGATAAATCCCAGGGAGTTTGTTGAGGGAAGAACGTTAACTAGAGATGATTATGTAATCATCTGTGGTGATTTTGGCTGTATCTGGGACGGAGGTTCTGGTGACCGATTTTGGTTGAACTGGTTAGAATCTGAAGGTTGGAACACTTTATTTATTGATGGTAATCACGAAAATTTTGATGTATTAAATCAGTATCCCGAAGAAACTTGGCATGGAGGAAAAGTTCATCGTATCCGTTCAAATATTTTTCACTTAATGCGAGGGGAAGTATTTGACATAGAAGGGAAAAGTTTCTTTACGTTTGGTGGTGCCAGTAGCCATGATGCTCAATATCGTACAGAACATCAAACTTGGTGGAAAGATGAATTACCAACAACTTCTGAAATTGAACATGCATATCAAACACTTGAGAAGCACGATTGGAAAGTGGATTATGTATTGACCCATGATATCTATCGTTCTCATCCTTTGGGAAATAAATATACATGTGATATGTCTTTATATGGGGACGGGTATCATAATGTACCCGATTTTTTGGAAAGCATAAAAAATAAGCTTGATTATTCATATTGGTTTAATGGTCATTATCATACCGATGAAGTGCATTTTACAAATCAAAAACCTTGTATAACATTGTTTGATCGAATCATAAATATAGAAAAAGTAGATGACTTTATAAATGAAAAAACAGGATATAAGCTAGATAATTAGACTTATGTCCTGTTTTTCTTAAAAATCAAATGTTAAAGGATTGTAGCTTGTTCTATGGTTTTCGTTCATGCTGTTTAGAATTTGCATATCCTTATCTTCTAATGTGAAATCAAAGACAAAAAAAATTTTCTTCTAAACGAGCCGGAATTTTTTTGATTTTGGTATAGGAATTATATTTTGTTGAATGTTCCATCGTAATAATATTTGAGCTGGGCTCTTATTATATTTTTGTGCTATTTCTTTTATTTTTTGATTTTCCATGTTTCCTCTTAATAATGGCCCCCAAGCCATGGTTATTATATTGTTTTCTTTACAGAATGAAAGCAAGTCTTCATCATGCATCAGTGGTGTATGTTCGATCTGATTTATCATTGGTGCTATGGTACAGTGGGATAATAAATGTTGGAGTTGTTCTTTTTTCAAAGTTGCATACTCCTATAGTTTTGACTTTATTTTGTTTATATAGATATTCTAAAGCACGCCATGTTTCCAGTGTTCGGCTTTTATTAAGTCCTGGTCAATGAATTAAAAATGCATCAAGATAATCTGTTTTTAACTTTGACAAAGAATCATAAAAACTTGTAATTGTGTTTTTATAGCCTTGGTTGCTGTTATCAACTTTGCTGATAAGAAAAATATCATTTCTATCTATTAGATTTGCTTGAATAGCATTGCCTAATGCATCTTCATTATGATACATTTGAGCAGTATCAAATAATCTATATCCAATATTATATGCATATTTTATAACGTCATTCATCTGTGCACCTGGTTCGATTTTAAAAAGCACCAAGGCCAATCTGAGGAATTGATATATTATTCTTTAATTTAATCATATGGATCACCCTTTTAATGAAATGAATTATATATTGTATCTTTTTGTAATTCAATGTTTAAAAAACTACAAAAAATGCTGTATCTTCATTAAAATGATACAGCAAATATTTTTGATTATATAATTCCTTCTAGATTGTCATCTATCGTTTTCTTTAGTGTATCGAATGAGTTGTTGAATTTAGCCTGATCATTTTCGTTTAATGGTAGACAAACAACTTTTTCGATTCCGTTTGAACCCACAACACTTGGTGTACCGATAAAGTATCCTTCACGACCATATTCACCATTTTGGTATGCCGAAACAGGTAAAATAGCACGTTCGTTATTCAATACACAAGTTACGATTCGTCTTAATGCCAAACCAATACCATAGTATGTAGCTTTTTTCTTTTCAATGATGTGATAAGCTTTATCACGTACGCTTACATAAATATCTTGAAGTTCAGCGAGTGAAATATCTTCTTCATCTAAGTATTCTAATAGATGTTTACATCCGATATAGCAATGAATCCAAGGGACGAAACTTGAATCTCCATGTTCACCCATGATATAAGCGTGGATGTTTGTAGAAGCAAAACCAAGTCTTTCAGATAAGGCAAAGCGTAAACGAGCTGAATCTAATACTGTACCAGATCCAATAACGTGGTTTTTAGGAAGTCCACTTGATTTCCATGCGACATAAGTCATGATATCAACAGGGTTGTTGGCAACGATCAAGATACCGTTGAAGTTATTATTTTTTAAAGATTCGCATACGTTCTTTGTGATACCAGCATTGATCTTAACTAATTCAAGACGAGATTGTCCTGGTTTTTGAGCAGCACCTGCTGTTAAAACGACGATATTTGTATCGTGTGAATCAGCTTCATAGGAACCTGCAGTAATTTTCATTTTACCTTGTGCATATAATAGCCCATCACTTAGGTCCATCTGTTCTCCTTCAGCTTTGTCAGTGTTGACATCGACTAAGACTAATTCATCGATTCCTTTTTCGTTCAGTAATGAGTAAGCAAAACTCATACCGACAAATCCGGTTCCTACCAGCATTACTTTACGTTTTGAAATTTTTTCTTGTTGCATAATTATATATATCCTCCTAACGTATTGAATTTAATTATATTATAGCGATTTCATAGTATTTTCACAACAAAAACGATTGGATAAATCGAATTAATTTAATAAAACTTAAATAAAATTCTTGTCATATAATACGTTTAAATGAAGAAAAAAATAAAGAAAAATGCAAAAAAACAGTAAAACAATCTGTTTTACTGTTGCTGGCTCTGTGATTGAAGTGTAATATTTACTTCCTGTTGTTTACCATCACGTTCAATGACCATCGTTACGGTATCACCAATCTTGTGTTCATTTAAGATAGCTTTTACTTCACTTGAAGAGGTGATGTCCTGTCCATCAAATTTAACGATACGATCATTAACTTGAAGTCCTGCTTGATCAGCCGCTCCACCTTCAACTACTTGGACAATATAACATCCGGCTTCCATATTTCCTTGAGAATAATAGCTTTGTCCTGAGTAATCATATAAGCTGACATTCAGTGCTGGCCTTGAAGTGACAGAACCATTTTCAATCAATTCATTGATGATATCGATCGCTCCATTAATTGGAATAGCAAATCCTAGACCTTCAACACCGGTTGAACTTTCTTTGGCATTTACGATACCAATCAAGTTGCCTGAAGCATCAAATAATCCTCCTCCGGAGTTTCCAGGGTTGATAGCGGCATCGGTTTGCAGCAAGGTCATCGTTGTATCACCGATCGTGATTTGACGATCTAACGCGGAAATGATACCTGTTGTAACGGTTCCACCTAATTCGCCTAATGGATTACCAATAGCGATAGCTGCATCACCAACTTCAAGAGAATCGCTGTCACCGAATGTAGCAGGCGATAAGCCTGTAGCATTGATTTTTAAAACTGCTAAATCAGTTTGTGAATCTGAACCGATAATTTCAGCTGAATATTCTTGACCATCTGTGGTACGAACAGCGATGGCTGTTGCATTTTCAATTACATGGTGGTTAGTAATGATATAACCATCTTCACTCATGATTACACCGGATCCAGCACCTTGTGTGATGTATTGTTGTTGTAACAATCCTCCGCTTGAAGCAACTCCCTGTGTCGTTATTTCTACAACGCTAGGTCCACATTTTGCAGCTATATCGCTCACATCATTGATAGCGGCTGTAGAAGAGTTTCCGGATTGCTGGTTAATAGTGACTCCAGAAGGTCCTGTCATATTGTTGGCGAGCATGGCTCCACCAAAACCACAGGCGCCAGCGGCTACAACAAAGGCAGCAGCACCAGCTATATATTTAGGATTGATAGAGTTCATTTTTCTTTTGGAACTCTGGTGGCGTTTGAGAATTTTGATTCATAAAATACTCCTCCTTATTTAATACAACGTTAGTATACGCCAAAAATATGGATTTTTCATTTTCAGATACGTGTGAAATTTTGATTTTTTTTATTAAAAAATCGGTAAAAAAATGGTCTAAATGTAGTTATAAAACGTAAAAAAGTGCTATAATGTGCCTGTTAACAGAAGGAGGTATTTGTTCTATGCCTGTTAAGAAAACAACACAAGTAACGAAAGAAGATAAAACTGTGAAGGCTCCTGCAAAGAAGGCAGCTACCAAAACAACTACAGTTAAGAAGACTGCAGCTAAAAAGAAGGAGACATCTGTTGAAAAAGAAACAAAAACGGTTAAACAAACACCAACTGCGAAAACAACAAAAACAAGCAAAAAAACTGCAGCGGCAAACAAAGAAGTTAAAGCGCCTGCAAAGAAAACAGCTTCTAAAAAGGCTTCTGAAGTGGTATCTAAGAAAGTAGAACAAAAGAAGGAAATGCCTAAAAAAGAAGCACCAAAAAAAGAAACAGTTAAAAAAGCGAATCCAAAGAAAACTTCAAAGGCTGTAAAGCTTGCTCAATATAACAACTTTGGAATTGATACATGTATTGATATGGCAAGAGCTATGGGCGTTGATATGGGCTATGATCAATATGCAAATATGTTGTTGGAAATTACGGATCTAAAGACCATTGCCAACAATATTATTGATAAATATGATTTAAAGACGAAAAAGTTTAGTTTTGATGAAGATGGATATGATATTGATCTAATCGAAGTATTAGTATCAAAAAATTGCTGATACAGTTTGATATCAAAAGCACAGGATTTCATTTGAATTAGGTGGTATCGCCAAAGAATGTCTGGCTTATGAACTATCGGATGATGCTAGTGCAAACAATGATGAATATCATAAAGAATTTTGATCTAGTTCAAGAAGATCTTAATGATTGCTCAAAGAAAGGATCTTCATACAATGGAAGAACTAGCTTCATTGTTGAAGATGGATATGACAGATACTATCCTGCACTATATGGATGTTGCGTATAATGTATTAAAGAACTGGCAGTATGATGATGTTAAGTATTATGAAAACTTTATTTTATGCTGTGTTATCTCACTTTTACAGATTTACACGATAAATATGCAAATCGTGCAATGATGGATGTCGCTGATCTTTACATTGAACATGGAGATTATGGCTTGGGAGATGCCAACTATGGATACATCATTCGCGAAAATCAAATCAAAGACTATATCTATTATCGTTATGCCAATGTATACGTAGACATTGATCGTGAAAAAGCTCGATCAATTGCTCAGTCTGCATTACAATATGTTGATTCTCGTTATACATACTATCCAAATATTATGAGCATTTTGGAAGACTAAGTCTCCTTTTTTTTTTAGATATCTTGTTGAATGGTAGTTTTTATCTTGATTTTTATAAAATGATTGGTATTATATTTCTTGCGAATATTATTGAGGAGGTAATTATGGCAACTCAAACAAAAATACCTGAATGGGTTTTTCAATGCTTAGACCAATACGGAAACTGTGCATGTGGCCGTGCAATTACTAAAAAGTTCGGTAAAGATAAGTTATTATCTGCACTGGAAAAAATGGGATATCCATGCGACCTTGAAGTTTTAAGTGATCAAAAAGATAAAAGCGCTTATCCAAAAGATGGAACATATATCCTAGTTTCAAAAATCGTCAGGAATTGATTGTAGAGGATGAATAAGAGGTATCTGAAAAGATACTTTTTTCTTAAGGAAAGATAACAATGAAGAAATTAATAATTACTATTTTTACAGCCGTTTCAATGGTTCTTTGTCTAAGTGGATGTTCATCTGCAGAACAAACAACTTCGATTCAGTCAGTTTCTGTTGAGGATATTCCAGCTTATACAAATAGTCCATATGTAGTCATCAATGAGAATGTGCCGGATTTTGATTTATCGAAAAAGCAGGATAGTTATCAGATCTATAGCGAGCTGGATGATTTAGGTCGAACATTAGATGCAGAAGCTTGTTTAAGTAAAGATATGATGCCAACTGAAGAAAGAAATAGTATTTCTTCGATTCATCCTTCGGGATGGCATTCCATTCAAGATGACAGCATTCCAGGTGGTTCTTTATACAACCGGTGTCATTTGATAGCTTATCAGTTGACAGGAGTAAATGATGAAAGAAATTTGATTACTGGAACACGATATTTAAATGTAGAAGGTATGCTGCCTTTTGAAGAGATGGTAGCCGATTATATTCGAGAAACAGACAATCACGTATTATATCGAGTTACACCTTATTATGAAGGTGATAATCTTGTGGCGAGTGGAGTTTTTATGGAAGCCTACTCACTCGAAGATAAAGGAGATGGTATTTGTTTTCATGTATATTGTTACAATGTAATGCCGTCGGTAAAAATTGACTATAAAACAGGAGATGCTGTCATAGAAAATTCAAATATAGATACGCAGACACAAAAAGATTATATCTTAAATATTAAAAGTAAAAAGATTCACCTTCCTGAATGCAATGGAGTGCAAACCATGAGCGATAAGAATAAAAAAGAAGTTCATGCGAGCATTGATGAACTTCAACAGGAAGGATATTCGATTTGCAGCAACTGTATTCATTAGAGCTTTTTAATGATTTCTTGAACGAATTCCTGTGTTGTACTATGTCCTTTTAAATCTGGAGTCAGTACTTTTTTCTCAAGGAATACTTCATTTAAAGCATTTCGGATGTTTTGTGCGACATTTATTTGGCCAAGGTCATCTAACATCATGCATGCCGATAACAACAATGCACTTGGATTTGCGATACCTTTACCTGCAATATCTGGAGCGCTGCCATGAACTGCTTCATACATCGCGTATTCGTCGCCTTTATTACAACTTGGCAATAAGCCTAATCCACCAATCAAACCACTGGTTAGATCCGAGATGATGTCTCCGTATAGATTTGGCATGACCATGACATCAAACTGCCAGGGATTCATCACCAACTGCATACATGTGTTATCAACAATCAAGGAGTTAGATTGAATCTGAGGATATTCCTTTGCGATATCTTTAAAGATTTCTAGAAATAAACCATCGGTTTTCTTGAGAATGTTTGCCTTATGAACACATGTTAATTTTTTTCGATTATGTTTAACGCAATATTCAAAAGCCGCCTTGATGATTCGAGAGCTGGCTTTTTTTGTGATGATCTTATAGGCGATTATGGTATTATCGTCGATGACTTCCTCTTTCCTACATATAGATCTTCGGTATTTTCGCGAAAGGTAACGATATCAATGTCTTTAAAA
>ENA-OQET01000657-OQET01000657.1-human-gut-metagenome-genome-assembly--contig:-NODE-657-length-17470-cov-5.425071_pt1 | contig 17470 bp, 18 predicted proteins | sample MGYA00242800_ERZ504645 | MGnify/ENA primary metagenome ERZ504645 (study PRJEB26092, sample SAMD00036308) | human gut metagenome | host: Homo sapiens | study: EMG produced TPA metagenomics assembly of... | reverse complement strand
TCCACGCTCATGAAGATCATCGCCGGACTGGACGCCGCCCACCACCGGCACCCGCGACCTGGGCACCAACGTGGGCGTGGCCTATTACGCCCAGCACGCGCTCGAGGGCATGACCGAGTCCAACACCGTCCTGCAAGAGATCGACACCGTCACGCCCAAGTGGACCGTGCCGCAGCAGCGCAGCCTACTGGGCGCCTTCCTGTTTAGCGACAACGATTCCATCGAAAAGCAGGTGCGCGTCCTTTCCGGCGGTGAAAAGGCGCGCTTGGCCCTGGCTAAGATGCTCGTGGCCCCCGAGGCACTTCTGTGCCTGGACGAGCCCACCAACCACCTAGACATCGACTCGGTGGACATGCTCGAGAACGCCCTGCAAAACTTCCCCGGCACCATCGTGCTGATCAGCCACGACGAGCACCTGGTGCGCGCCGTGGCCAACCGCGTCATCGACATCCGCGACGGACAAGTCACGGTCTACGACGGCGACTACGACTACTACCTCTACAAGCGCGAGGACCTCGCAGCCCGCGCCGCCGCCGAGGCGTCCACGGAGAGCGCGCCGGCCACGACCAAGTCCGCCAAGGCCAGCGCCGCCCAGGCCGACACCCCCGTCGCCGCCCCCAAGCCTGCCGAGGGCAAAAGACCAAGGACAAAAGCGCGCCGAGGCCCAAGCCCGCGCTGCGCTCAACAAAAGCTCAAGGGCGTGCGTAACCAGCTCAAGAAGATCGAGACGGAGCTCGACAAAAGCGCGCCCGCTATGACGAGCTTATGGAATTGATGGCGAGCGAAGAGCTTTATGCCGATCAAGACAAGTTCAACGCCGCGCTGGGGGAATATAACGGCCTTAAGCAAGAGCTACCCAAGCTCGAGGACGAATGGCTGGAGCTTTCCACCCAGATCGAAGAGGAGACCGCGCGTGAACTCTCGTAAGGCCGCTGCCGTGGCGATGAGCATCATCGCCATCGCCTGTCGCATCTGCGGCATCTTTATGAGCGCGATGACCGTGCTGCTGTGCTTTAGCGGCCTCACCGCCAAGTTGCAGATTGTGGGCTTCGTCGTCGAGCTTTCGCGCGCACTGCCGAGCGCCATCGCCGGCTACGGCGTCATCACATCGCCCTTTGGCGGCGTGTTCCGCTTGGATTACGCCATCGTGGCCGTCATCCTGTTTGTGGCCGACTACCTGCTCACGCGCGCCTCGCGTCGCGTCCGCTAGGGGAGCGCCATGTCCAGCAGCTACCTCATGAACCTGCTAGCCAGCGCCGTCGCCGTCATCGTGGGCATCGTGATCCACGAGAGCGCACACGCCGCCGCGGCCTGGGCACTCGGCGATAAGACGGCCCGTTCGCGCGGACGCGTCTCACTCAACCCGCTCAACCATATCGACCCGTTTGGCACCATCATCCTGCCGCTGCTCATGCTTGCCGCCGGCGGCCCGGTGTTCGCCTTCGCCAAACCCGTGCCCGTGTACCTCAACAACCTCAAACACCCCAAGCGTGATGAGGTCCTGGTGAGCGCAGCCGGCCCCGCATCGAATATCGCGCTCGCATGCCTGGCCGCAGCCCTCATGCACGCTGCATACGGCAACCTCTACGCCAGCATGTCCTTTGCCGTGGCGACGCAAATCATGAACTTCGGCGCCACCTTTATCGTGGTCAACCTGTCGCTTGCGTTCTTTAACCTCATTCCGATTCCGCCGCTTGACGGCTCGTCGATTATCGTGCCGTTCCTCAAAGGCAAGGCGCTCTCCACCTACTACCAGCTGCAGCGATACGCCATGCCCATACTCATCATTGTGCTGTATCTGCTGCCCATGTGGACTGGCATCGACGTGATCGGCCGCTATTTCGACGTTACCGTGTATCCGTTGGCCGAGTGGCTGCTCAACTTCGCAATCGCCGGCATCTAAGGTAAACTTACAGGTCGACCGTGCAAAACGGTCGCAACATGCACCCAAACCGCGCCGCGAAGGCGCCGTCAAAGGAGGTCGAAGATGTCGTATCGCGTGTCGACGCAGGTCTACAGCGGACCGTTCGACCTGCTGCTGCAGCTGGTAACCCGCCAAAAAGTTGATATCGGCGCCATCTCGATCAGCGAGGTGGCCGAGCAATACCTGGCCGAGGCCGAGCGTATCGAGGCGCTGGACCTGGACGTGGCGAGCGACTTTTTGCTGGTCGCGGCAACTCTTTTGGACATTAAGGCAGCCTCGCTGGTACCCCAGGAGGCCCCGCGCAAGACAGGCGACGGTGACGAGGACGACGAAGACCTCGAGGAACTCAGTGCGCTCGACGGCGACGCCCTTCGCGAAGTCCTGATCCAGCGCCTGATTGCCTACAAGCAGTTTAAAGGCGCGGCGGCAGCCCTTGGCGCGCGGATGCAGGCCGAGAGCCGCATGCATCCGCGCGTGGCCGGCCCCGACCCCGAATTCCTTGGCCTTATGCCCGACTACCTGGCCGGCATTACCCTGCGCGGCCTCGCCGTCATCTGCGCCGACCTGGACGGCAAGCGCCAGACTTTCCTGCTGGAAGCCGAGCACGTGGCACCGCATCGCGTGCCGCTCGACCTGACGGTGGCCTCGGTCGATCGCTTTACCATGGCTCACCAAACCTGCACCTTCCGCGAGCTGTTGGACGGCGATGCCACCACCGAACAGCTTGTCGTCACCTTCCTGGCCATGCTCGAGCTCGCCAAGCGCGGCTCGCTTACCCTGAGCCAGGACGAAATCTTTGGAACCATTCAAATCAATCGCGTCGAGGGCGCCGAGGCATACGTGCCCGGCGAGGGCCCCGAGCTCACCGAATAGGAGCGGCAACCATGTCAACCCTTTCCACGCTGGAGGCAAACAGCCTCAAAGGCGCCTTGGAGGCGCTGCTGCTGGTGTCGAGCGACCCCGTGAGTGCGCCCGCGCTGGCAAGTGCACTGGATATCGCCCCGGGCGAGTGCGCATCGCTGCTCGCCGAGCTCAAAGTTGAGTACGAGGAGGCTAACCGCGGTTTTCAGCTGCGCGAGGTCGCCGGTGGTTGGCGCTTGTTTACGCACCCCGCCTACCACGATGTGGTAGAGGCCTATGTGCTGAGCTGGGACACGCAAAAGCTGTCGCAGGCGGCGCTCGAGACCTTGGCCGTTATCGCCTACCACCAGCCAGTCACGCGCGAGGTGGTCAAGGGCATCCGCGGCGTCAACTCCGACGGCGTCATTGCGTCGCTCGTGGACAAGGGCCTGGTGCGCGAGCTCGGCCGCGACCCCGAGCGCGGTCAGGCCATCATCTACGGCACGACCAACGCCTTCTTGGAAAAGTTCGGTCTGCGCTCCACCCGCGACCTGCCCGATCTGGAGCAGTTTGCCCCCGACGAGCAGTCGCGCCGGTTTATCCGCGAGCGCCTGAGCGGTCGTAGCATTCAGTCCACGCTCGAGGAGCAGGCCGATGACCTGGACGAAGAGCGCGAACTGCTCGATACCGATGTTGAAGATGTTGAGGCAGTCGAGGACTTGGAAACCCTGGTCGTCGACGAGACCTCGGAGGATTTACATGACGAGGACTAACGAAGTAGGGGAGACGCGTGCCATGGGCAACGCAGTACCCGCAACCGACGCCCAGCCCGTCTACCCGCATACCATGCGCCTGCAGCGCTTTTTGGCGCGCGCGGGCGTGGCGAGCCGCCGCGGATCGGAGGACCTGATGACCGCCGGCCGCGTGACCGTCAACGGCCAGATCGCGACCGAACTGGGCACCAAGGTCGACGTCGACCACGACCATATCGAGGTCGACGGCATGCCCGTCAAGCTCAACCAGGGCTCCGTGTACCTGATGCTCTACAAGCCGACCGGCTACCTCACCACCATGAGCGATCCGCAGGAGCGCCCTTGCGTGGCCGACCTGGTCCCGCGCGACCGCTTTCCGGGCCTGTTCCCTGTGGGCCGCCTGGACCGCGACACCACGGGCCTTTTGCTCTTTACCACCGACGGCGACCTGTCGCAGGATCTGCTGCACCCCAGCAAGCATGTTTACAAGACCTACCAGGCGCTCGTGGACGGCAACCTGACCGATCGCGACTTAGAACCACTCCGCCGCGGCATCGAGCTCGATGACGGCCTGTGCCAGCCGGCGATCTGCCGCGTCATTAACGCGCGCGAGGCCGAGGCCGTAGCTCCGCAAGGCGTTAAGCCCGGCACCACCGCCGTGGAGGTCATCATCCGCGAAGGCCGCAAGAACCAGGTCAAGCGCATGCTGAGCAAGATTCACCACCCGGTGATCCGCCTGCACCGCTGCAACTTTGCCGGCCTGGAGCTCAAGGATGTGGCCAAGGGCTCGTGGCGCGAGCTCACCGACCGCGAGGTGCAGATCCTCAAAGACGGCGGTATCCCGCCCAAGCAGGCCAGCTCCAAGCGCAGCGCCGCGCCGGCGACCAACACCGCGAGTCGCACGCGTCACCACGGTAGCCACGGCTCCGCGCCCAAGCGCAACACCTACCGCGAGCGCTACACGAGCTAGGCAATCGCAAAGCCCCAGCGCCCGCGTCCCATACCAGCACGTCAACCACCGAAAGGAAGCATTGCATGATCGTCGCCATCGACGGCCCCGCCGGTTCCGGCAAGTCCACCATCGCCAAGGAGATTGCCCGCCAGCTGGGCTTTAACAAGCTCGACACGGGCGCCATGTATCGCGCCGTCACCTTCGCCGCGCTCGACCGCGGCATCGACCTGGACGACGAGGCGGCCATTGACACCCTCGCCGAGCAAATCGAGATCCGCTTTACCAACGGCACCGGCGAGGACACGCGCCTGACCATCGACGGCAAGGACGCATCGGCCGCCATTCGCACCCCGCAGGTCGACGCCAACGTGTCCAAGGTCTCGGCCTACCCGGGCGTGCGCGCCGCCATGCTCATCCACCAGCGCCGCGCCGCCGAGGACCGCGATATCGTCGCCGAGGGTCGCGACATCGGAACCGTCGTGTTCCCCAACGCACAGGTCAAGGTCTTCCTGACCGCCGACCCGCGCGAGCGTGCCCGTCGCCGTGTGCTGCAGCGCCACCAAAACGACGCCCAGCCGCTCACCGAAGAGCAGCTTGAGGCCGAGGTCGACGAGACCCTCGACGCCCTCAAGCAGCGCGATAAGCTCGACAGCAGCCGCGAGGTCGCGCCGCTCGTTCCCGCCGAGGACGCGGTACATGTCGACTCCACCGCCCACACCATCGACGAGGTCGTCTCGATCATCGAGGACCTCATCAACCAAAGGAGGTAGCCCATGCGCCTGTTTAAGCAGACGCCCGAGGATTACTACAACGCCCCCTACGCCGAGTTCCCGGCGCTCATCCGCGGCACCGTCGCCGTGGTCATGGGCATCCTGTGGGTCTTCTCCAAGCTCATGTGGCGTTGGAAGGTCGAGGACAGCGACCTGCTGTTTGAGCGCCAGGAAGGCCGCGGCAGCGTGGTCATCTGCAACCACACATCGATGGCCGAGCTCCTAGCTGTGGAGACGGCGCTGTTCTTTGGCGGCCGCCGCATTCGCCCCATTTTTAAGTCCGAGTTTGCGAAGAGCAAGATCGTGCGCTGGGCCTTTAGCCGCGTGGGCGGCATTCCCGTCGAGCGCGGCACCGCCGACATGAAGTGCCTGCGTGCCGCCCAGCATGCGCTGCAGCGCGGTGAGGACGTCCTGATCTTCCCCGAGGGTACGCGCATCCGCTCGCGCGAGATCAAGCCCGAAGTCCACGGCGGCTTTGCGCTCATCGCCCAGATGGGTAAGGCACCCGTCAACCCGCTCGCCATCTGCGGCTGGTCCGATATTACGCCTGCGGGCAAAAAGATCATGCGCCCCAAAAAGTGCTGGATCCGCGCCGGCAAGTTAATTTCGCTTTCCGACGCGCCTGTCGAGCTCAAGCGCAAGGAGCGCCTAGCCTGGTTTGAGTCCGAAGCCATGAGTCGCGTCTACGCCATGCGTGATGACCTGTGCGCCGAGCACCCGGGCAGGTTCTAGCCATGGACGAGGAAGTCATGAACACCGCCGAGGCTGTGCCCGGCAAGGCAGACGCCCCCACTATCGAAATCGCTGCCCACGCCGGCACCTGCTACGGCGTACAGCGTGCGCTCGATATGGCGCTGGCCGCTGCGCCGCAGGCAGGGGAGTGCACTCAGGTCCATACCTTGGGTCCGCTCATCCATAACCCGATCGTGGTACGCGAGCTCGCCGAGGCAGGCGTCGGTCTGGCCGACACCTTGGACGACGCCACGTCGGGCACTGTGATCATCCGCGCCCACGGCGTGGTGCCGCAGGTCATTGATGCCGCTCGCGAGCGTGGCCTTAACGTCGTCGACGCCACCTGCCCCTACGTGAAGAAGGTCCACGTGGCGGCCGAGCGCCTGGTGCGCGAGGGCTACCGCGTGATCGTCGTGGGCGAGCCGGGCCACCCCGAAGTCGAGGGCATCCTGGGCCACGCCGGCGATGACGCGCAGGTCGTGAGCTGCGCTGCCGATGCGGACGCGCTGTCGCTCAAGGGTAAAGTGGGCTTGGTTGTGCAGACCACCCAGACTGCGCAGAACTTGGCCGAGGTCGTGGCTGCTATCACCCCGCGCGTGCAGGAGCTGCGCGTGATCAACACCATCTGCGCCGCCACGAGTGAGCGTCAACAGGCAGCAGCCACACTTGCCAACCGCTGCGACTGCATGGTCATCGTGGGCGGCAAGAACTCGGGCAACACCCGCCGCCTGGCGCAGATTTGCGCAGACGCCTGCGAGCGCACGTATCACATCGAGGAAGCTTCTGAGCTCCAAGCCGCGTGGTTTACCGACGCTCACCACATCGGCATCACCGCCGGAGCCTCCACCCCGCAAGAACACATCGAGCGCGCCGTCGAGCGCATCAAGGAGCTTTGCCGCTAACCATGGACCAGACCGTACCCGCATACGCCGCCGAGGTGGCCGATTACGGGCGCAGCCGCGACCCCGAGCCGGGTGAGGGCGCGCTCGTAAAGAACGTGCGTCCCGAATCGCCCGCGTGGGATGTGGGTATCGAGCCGGGCATGCGCGTGCTCACGGTCAACGGTGAGGCGCTCACCGACATGATCGTGTGGCTCTGGGAGGCCGACGATGATACCGTCGACCTCGAGGTTTTCGACCCGCGCGACGGCACCGTCACCCCCGTCGAGCTCGACCGCTTTCCCGGCGAGGATTGGGGTTTGGAGTTCGATGGCCCCATCTTCGACGGCATGCGTACCTGCGTCAACGCCTGCGTGTTCTGCTTTATGACCATGCTCCCCAAGGGCGGCCGCTCCACGCTCTATATTCGCGACGACGACTATCGCCTAAGCTTTTTGCAAGGCAACTTTGTCACGCTTACGAACCTCACCGACGAGGACGTGCAAAACGTCATCCAGCGCAACATGAGTCCCATGAACGTGTCGGTCCACGCTGTGAGCCCCGACGTCCGCCGTCGTATGATGGGCCGTAACGCCCAGCGAGGCATGGACGTACTCGAGACCATCATGGCCGCCGGCATCGAGATTCACGCGCAGATCGTGTTGTGCCCCGGCATGAACGACGGCGAGGAGCTGGAAAAGACCCTGCGCTTTTGCGAGGAGCACGAGCAAATCACAAGCCTGGGCATTGTGCCGCTCGGTTTTACCAAACACCAAAACCGCTTTAGCTGGTCATACAGCGACAAGCCCGAACTGGCGCGCGAGACCATTGCCATGATCCGACCGTTCCAGGACCGCGCCTATGAGCGCTTTGGCCGCCACACCTTCCAGATGAGCGACGAGTTCTATCTGGACGCCGGCATCGATCCTCCAGAGGCAGACTTTTACGACGGTTACCCGCAGTACTACGACGGCATCGGCATGATCCGCTCGTATCTAGACGAGACCGACGACGTGCTTGCCGCCTATACCGAGCGTCTGGCCCGCGTCCGCGAGGCCATCGCCGCCCGCAGCCAGCATCTGCTGTGCCTCTCGGGCGCCAGCGCACGCGACACGGTGGCCCGCTTTGTGGAGTCGCCCCAGGGACTCGCCGGCACTGTCACGGCCATCAAGAACCGCTACTTTGGCGGCAACGTGGACGTGACCGGCCTCATCGTCGCGTGTGACATCTTGGAGCAGCTGCCCCAAGATCTGTCGGGGGTTATGCTCTTTGTGCCTAAGCTCATGTTCAACGCTGACGGCATGACGCTTGACGAGTATCATCGTGACGATTTACTCGCAAGCCTTACCAGTCGCGGCGCCGAGGTTCATGTGGTGTCAACCATGCCGCATGAGCTGCTCGATACCCTGGAGCATATCCTTGGCATTGTGCCTGCCGACTCTAACACTTCCACTGAACCTACCCATTAAAGGAGAGCAGATGAAACCTATCGTCGCCGTCGTCGGACGCCCCAACGTGGGCAAATCCACGCTCGTTAACCGCCTGGCCCAGACCTCGGACGCCATCGTCCACGAGTCTCGCGGCGTCACGCGCGACCGCTCGTATCACACGGCCGATTGGAACGGCCGCGAGTTCACCATCGTCGACACGGGCGGTATCGAGCCGCTCAAGAGCGACGACGTCTTTGCCACGTCCATCCGCGACCAGGCGCTCGCCGCCGCCGAGGAAGCCGCAGTCATCCTGTTTGTAGTCGATGGCCGCACCGGCGTCACCGAAGAGGACGAGTCGGTCGCCCGCATGCTCAAGCGCTGCGACAAGCCGGTCTTTCTGCTGGTGAACAAGCTCGACAACCCCGATCGCGAAAACGACAGCATCTGGGAGTTCTATTCGCTCGGTATCGGCGAGCCCACGCCGCTCTCGGCCCTGCATGGCCATGGCACGGGCGACCTGCTCGACGATATCGTGGCCCTGCTTCCCGAGGAAGAAGACGAGGTCGCCGATGAGTTCCCCGACGCGCTGAACGTGGCCATCATCGGCCGCCCCAACGCCGGCAAGTCGTCGCTGTTCAACCGCATCCTGGGCGCCGACCGTTCTATCGTGTCCAACATTGCCGGCACGACGCGCGACGCCATCGACACTGTCGTCGAGCGTAACGGCAAGCACTACCGCATGGTCGACACCGCGGGCATTCGCAAGAAGAGCACCGTGTACGAGAACATCGAGTACTACTCCATGGTCCGCGGCCTGCGCGCCATCGACCGCGCCGACGTGGCGCTGCTCGTCGTCGACGCCTCCGTGGGCGTTACCGAGCAGGACCAGAAGGTCATGGGTCTTGCCATCGAGCGCGGCTGCGCCATCGTTGTGCTGCTCAACAAGTGGGATCTGCTCGACGACGACCGTAAGCGCGAGGCCTGCATGGAGACCATCGACCGCCGTCTGGGCGTCATGGCTCCCTGGGCCCAGTACCTGCGCATCTCTGCTCTCACCGGCCGCAGCGTCGAGAAGATCTGGGCGATGGTAGACGCCGCCGAAAAGACGCGCTCGCAGAAGATTAGCACCTCGCGCCTCAACGCGTTCCTCACCGACCTGCGCGAGTTCGGTCATACCGTGGTGGACGGCAAGCGCCGCCTGCGCATGCACTACGTGACCCAGACGGGCGTCAACCCGCCGACGTTCACGTTCTTCGTCAACCACAGTGACCTGGTCAACGACACCTACCAGCGCTACGTGGAGAACCGCATGCGCTCGACCTTCGACTTTGCCGGCACGCCCATTCGACTCTTCTTTAGGAAGAAGGAGCAAAAGGATGCATAATCCGATTCTGCTGACCGCCATCTGCGCCGTGGTCTCGTTCTTTATCGGAGCGATTCCGTTTGGCCTGATCTTGGGCCGCGTGTTTAACCACACCGACATTCGCAAGGCGGGCTCCGGTAACATCGGCACCACCAACGCCCTGCGCGTAGCCGGCCCCAAGGTGGCCGCGCTCACGCTGCTGCTCGACTGCCTTAAGGGCGCCATCTGCGTTGTCATCGCCCGTCCGTTCATCGCGAGCGTGGGCTATGGATTTCCGCCGAACATCATGGCGCCCGGAGCCCCCGGCGACTGGATGCTCGGTGTCATTTGCCTGGCAGCCGTGTGGGGCCATATCTTCTCGCCCTATCTCAACTTCCACGGCGGCAAGGGTATCGCAGTTGGTCTGGGTGTCATCCTCGCCTGGTACTGGCCTATTGGCCTGTCGCTGCTGGGCATGTTTATCGTAGCCGTCGCCATCACCAAGTATGTGTCAGTGGGTTCGCTTGCCGCGGCCATCGGACTTCCTATCGCTGCTTGCGCGGTCTTTCCGTACAGCAGCCTGGGCCTCAAGTTCTGCATGGCGATGATCGGCATCACCGTGGTGTGGGCCCATCGCTCGAATATCCAAAAGCTCATGGCCGGTAAGGAGTCCAAGCTCTCGTTTACCAAGCGCGTCACCGAGCCCGACGATAAGTAGGAGAGAGTCATGAATGTTGCGCTGATTGGCTCCGGCTCCTGGGGAACCGCCGTCGCCGGCCTCGCCGCCGAGCGAGCCGAGCGCGTGACCATGTGGGCCCATAGCGAGCAGACGGCCACCGGCATCAATGCCGAGCACCGCAATCCCCGGTATCTGGTGGACTACGAGCTGCCCGGCAACGTTGTCGCCGCCACGGACCTGTCGCAGGCGCTCGACGGCGCCGAGGCCATCATCTTTGCCGTGCCCTCCACGCACCTGCGCAGCGTATGCCATCAGGCAGCACCCTTCATCGCCGCCGACACCCCGGCACTCTGCCTCACCAAGGGTATTGAGCCCGAATCCGGCCTGCTTATGAGTGAGGTAATCGCCAGTGAGATCGGCAACGAGTCGCGTGTCGCGGCGCTCTCGGGCCCCAACCATGCCGAGGAGATCTGCCGCGGCGGGCTTTCTGCCGCCGTCATCGCCAGCAATGATCCACAGGTAGGGGAGACCTTTAAGGACCTGCTCCTATCCACGGCCTTCCGCATCTACCTGTCGCAGGACATGACCGGCGTCGAGGTTTGCGGCGCCATGAAAAATGTCATCGCCATCGTGTGCGGCATTTCCGCCGGTTCTGGTGCGGGCGACAACACGCTTGCCCTTATCATGACGCGCGGCCTGGCCGAGATCAGCCGTCTGGTGCACGCCCGCGGCGGTCAAGCCATGACCTGCATGGGTCTTGCCGGCATGGGTGACCTCATTGCCACCTGCACCTCCGAGCATTCGCGCAACCGCACCTTTGGCTACGAGTTTGCCCACGGCATCTCGCTCGACGAGTACCAGGCACGTACGCATATGGTGGTCGAGGGCGCCGTCGCGGCCCGCAGCGTCAGTGAGCTTGCCCGTTCACTGGGCGTAGACATTCCGCTCACCTTTGCCGTGGAGCAAACGCTCTACAACGGTGTTACTTTGGATAGGGCGCTCGAGATTCTCACAGATCGCGTCCCTTCTCAAGAGTTCTACGGACTCACCGACTAGCGCAGAAAGGCTTCTACCATGGGTTCCATCAAAATCGCTCCGTCTGTCCTTTCGGCCGACATGGCCAACCTCAAGGGCGAACTCGACAAGATCGCCGGTGCCGACTACGTGCACTTCGACGTTATGGACGGTCACTTTACCGGCAACCTCACCTTTGGCGTTGACATCCTTAAGGCCGTCAAGCGCTCCACCGATGTACCGGTCGACGCGCACCTCATGGTGACGAACCCCGACGAGACGGTCGATTGGTACGCCGACGCCGGTGCCGACATGATCACCGTGCACTACGAGGCTTCCACGCACCTGCACCGCACGCTCACGCATCTGCAGCAGCGCGGCGTCAAGGCCGGCGTGGTGCTCAACCCCGCCACCCCCGTGTGCGTGCTCGAGAGCATCATCGACGTCGTCGATATGGTACTGCTCATGAGCGTGAACCCGGGCTTTGGCGGCCAGAGCTTTATCCCGGGCACCATCGCAAAGCTTCACGAGCTCAAGGCCATGTGCGAGCGCCACGGCGTGTCGCCCCTGATCGAGGTCGACGGCGGTATCTCTTCCAAGAACATCGCCGAGGTCGTCAAGGCCGGCGCCAACGTGCTCGTGGCCGGCTCCGCCGTATTTAAGTCCGAAGATCCCGCTGCCGAGGTTGCGCTGCTGCAGAAGCTGGGCAACGAGGCCGCACAGGAGGCATAAACCCTTATGACCGCAGGTCAAAACCGCATACCCGTGAATCTTGACTATGCCGCCTCGACGCCAATGCGCGCCGAGGCGCTCCTTGCGCAGCGCGAGTACGACGACAGCGAGCTTGCCGGCGTCAACCCCAACTCGCTGCATTCGCTCGGCCGCAAGGCTGCCGCGCGTCTGGAGGTTGCACGTCGCGAGATCGCCCGCAGCTTTGGCGCGCACGTCCGCCCGTCCGAGATTGTACTGACCAACGGCGGCACCGAAGCCAACCAGCTGGCGCTGCTCGGTCTTGCCGAGGGCGCTCGTCAGCGCGATCGCAAGCGCGGTCGCGTAATCGTTTCGGCCATCGAGCACGATTCGATTCTGGACAACCTGCCGCTGCTGCGTGCCGCCGGCTTTACCGTCGACCTGGTGCAGCCCTGCCGCGCGGGCTACGTTGAGCCTGCCACGCTTGTCGAGCTGCTAGGCGACGACGTGGCGCTCGTGAGCATTATGGTCGCCAACAACGAAACCGGCGTGGTGCAGCCCATCCGCGAGCTTGCCGCAGCTGCGCACACCGCAGGTGCCCTGTTCCACACCGATGCCATCCAGGGCTACTTGCATATTCCACTCGATGTCACCGAGCTGGGCGTCGACGCCATGTCCGTCGCAGCCCACAAGATTGGCGGTCCCGTGGCATCTGGCGCACTCTACCTTAAGAGCCGCACGCCGCTGCGCCCGCGCATCTTCGGCGGCGGACAGGAGGCCGGTCGTCGTGCCGGCACGCAAGACCTGCGCACGCAGCTCGCCTTTGCCGCTGCCGCCTCGTCTCTGACGCCCCATGTGGCTCAGGAGCGCGCGAAGCTGCAAGCCCTTTCCGACAAGCTCTACGCCACGCTTACGGCCCATCCGCGCATTCACGCCACCATGGGTGACTACGCGCAAGCCGACCGTCTGCCCGGCATGTTATCGATCTACATTGACGGCATGGACTCAGAGGAACTCATCATCAAGCTCGACGCCGCCGGCTTTGAGGTTTCGGCCGGCTCGGCGTGCTCGAGCGGCAGCATGGACCCGAGCCATGTGCTCAGCGCCATGGGCATTGGTCGCGAGCAGGCACTAGGTGCACTGCGCATTTCCTTTGACGACCGCGTGAATCCGGACGATCTGGACGAGTTTGCCCAGACGCTGCTCTCGATCGCAGGTGCCGCATGATCGTCGCCGAGCTCGAGCGCGCGCTACTGGCACGCTATCCCAAGACGGACACCGAGCCCTGGGACCACGTAGGACTCTCCGTTGGCGATCCGGCCGCGGAGATCACCGGCGTTGCCTGCGCACTCGATGCGACTGAGGCTAATGTTCGCCGCGCCCAAGAAGCAAGCGCCAACGTGCTGCTGACGCATCATCCCATATACATCAAGGCACCCGAGGCCTTTTGTCCGGCGGATGCCACACGACCCCAGTGCAGTGCGGCCCTCTACGAGGCTGCCCGCTGCGGGGTGAGCATTATCTCGCTCCACACCAACCTGGACCGCTCGCACGAAGCCCGTGTCTGCCTGAGCAAGCTGCTGGGTGCCGCACCCGTGAGCTCACTGGAGCACGTGGACGACCCCGAGGCCACCGGCCTGGGCGCACTTGCAACGCTCAACGACCCGTGCACGCTGCGCGATCTTGCCACCCGTGCTGCCACGGCCTTTGGCAGCGACCCGCGTGTGTGGGGCAAAGCTGATCGCCCGTGCCGCACCGTCGCCATTTTGGGCGGCTCCCTGGGCGACTTCGGAGAGCTCGCCATCGCCGCGGGCGCAGATGTTGTCGTGACGGGCGAGGCGGGCTACCACGTGGCGCAAGACCTTGCCTTGCGCGGGCTGTCGGTGATCTTGCTCGGCCACGACCGCTCCGAGGAGCCGTTCGTTGATATATTGATGAACTCTGCAGTTGACGCCGGGGTCGACCCCCGTCATGCGATTAAAATACTGAACCCTTGCCAATGGTGGACTGTGACAAAAGGAGAGAACTTATGAGCGCCGGCGCTACGCTACTCAAGCTGCAACAGATCGATTTGGAGCTCGCCCGCAACAAGAGCGAACTTGCCAATATGCCGGAGCTCAAGGAGCTCGCTTCCAAGCGCAAGACCTATGTAAAGCTCAAGGCCGAAATGACCAAGCTCTACGCTCAGCGCAAGGACCTGGATATTGAGCTCGACGATCTCAACACCACCGAGATCCAGACCAATAACGCCATTGAGGCCGCTAAGAAGCGCCACGTCGACGGCTCTGACTATCGCGAGGTTCAGGACCTGGAGAACGAGCTCGCCACCCTGGCCAAGCGCCTGGACAAGATCGAGCACACCCGCAAGGACGTCGTAGTCGCCCACAAGGAGGCGCTCGACCGCGAGGCTCGCGCACAGGCAATCATCGCCAAGTTCGAGGAGGGCGTGAAGGCCGACACCAAGGCCGCCCGCGCCAAGGCAGCCGACCTCCAGGCCCAGATCGATGCCGCCACCAAGGAGCGCACCGCGCTGGCCGCTACGCTGCCCACCGACGTGCTCAGCGACTACGAGCGTCTGCTCAAGCAGTTCCGCGGCTTGGCCGTCGAGACCATCCAGGGCAACATCCCCACGGTCTGCCACACCGCGCTGCAGGCATCGTCCATGAGCGACCTCAACCACGACGGTAGCGAGATTACGCACTGTCCGTACTGCCACCGCCTCCTGGTGCTCCCGAGTAAGGAAGCCTAGCGATGACGGCGGCATCCAACAATTCAATGCAACTTGAGGGAAAAACGATCCTGCTGGGCATTACCGGCGGGATCGCCGCCTATAAGTCGTGCAATATCGTGCGCCTGCTGCAAAAGCGCGGCGCACGTGTCAAAGTCGTTATGAGCGAGCATGCCACGGAGTTTGTGGGGCCGCTTACCTTCCGCGCGCTCACCAACGAGCCGGTCGCGGTTGGGCTATTCGACGATCCTTCCGACCCCATCCACCACATTTCGCTGGCGCAGGAGCCCGATCTGGTGGTCGTGGCGCCCGCGACGGCCAATATCATCGCCAAGATGGCCAACGGCATTGCCGATGACCTGATTTCTACGACGCTACTCGCCACGTCGCGACCCATTGTGATCGCGCCGGCCATGAACAATGGCATGTGGAAGGCGCCGGCAACCCAGGCCAATATGGCCACGCTGCGCGACCGCGGGGTGCACGTGGTTGGGCCCGGTAGTGGCTACCTTGCTTGCGGCGACGTGGACACGGGGCGCATGAGCGAGCCCGAGGACATCGTCGAAGCCATCTGCGAGGTGCTCAATCCCGTGCCGCAAGACCTGGCGGGCAAGCGCATCGTCATCACTGCCGGTCCTACGCACGAACCGATCGACCCCGTGCGTTTTATTGGAAACCGATCGTCGGGCAAGATGGGCATCGCCCTGGCGGGGAAGGCCGCTCGCCGCGGTGCCGAGGTCACGCTCGTGCTGGGACCGACATCGCTCGATGTTCCCCGCGGCGTGGCGTGCGTAAGCGTGCAGACCGCCGCAGAGATGCTGCAGGCGGCGCTGAGCGCCTTCCAGACGGCCGACGCTGCCATTTGCGCCGCCGCCGTCGCCGACTACACGCCGGCGGCCCCGGCGGACCATAAGCTCAAAAAGGCCAACGAGCGCCTGGATCGAATCGAGCTCGTCGAGACCGTTGACATCTTGGCCGAACTCTCACGCCAAAAGGGCGATCGCCTCGTAATCGGATTTGCTGCCGAGACCGATAACGTCGTCAAGTACGCCGAGCGCAAATTGGCACGCAAAGGCTGCGATGCCATTATCGCCAACGATGTCTCACGCGCCGATTCGGGCTTTGGAACCGATACCAACAAGGCCTGGATTGTGAGCACAACGGGTACGAAAGAACTTCCCGTTCTAACAAAACCCCAGCTCGCAGATACAATTTTGGACTTGCTTCAAAATTTATAAAAAAGTTCTTGCACAAGTCTAAAGTTTCGGGTTAATATACTCCCTGTTGCGAGCGAGAGCAGAGCAACAAACAAAAGCTTCGGGACGTGGCGCAGCTTGGTAGCGCACTTGACTGGGGGTCAAGGGGTCGCTGGTTCGAATCCAGTCGTCCCGACCAGAAGTTTGCAGGTCAGGCATCTAGTGCCTGACCTTTTTTGTTTTAAGCAATTGCTTAATTTTGATTAAGCAACGGGGTGCCAAAAATCTACCTGAGCGATAATCGCCTTTTGCGGTTACTTGCGCGTTTTGCACACGCTTGAGCCGATTTATTAACGCGATATGAATCTACATACGCGTAGTTGGTATACAGCCGAGTACAGGCTGTATTTATCGCGGCGATTTACACAGATATAGCGACTGTAACGGACAAGCGTGTCGCTGTATTTATTCCAGTAGTTCACTTGACCGGTGGGCAAGTGGGCGATTGCAACGATATGCCAAACGGTATGGGCTCTATACGAGGACGCCGCAGAGGTAATGGCGGGGGAGTGCGGCAAGCGCTCTGAGAGCTGCTGTATGACCCCATTTCTCCTTAACTCGATAATTTGCGTTTCAAGCCACGAATCGGTCGAGCAATTGCCAAAAGTAAGGCCCATGCAGGATTGCACGGGCCTTACATCAGATCAAATTTGAGCTAGAAGCACCAAACGGGGCAGACGCAACACCATCTCGTCGCGGCCTCGGCGAGCGACATATCGCAGTCGAGGTAGACATCGAGGAAATCGTCAGATCCCGCACAGGGGGACCGCGATGGTGGCCACCGCACCGCCCGAGGGGCCGTTGGCGAGCGAGACGGATCCCCCGTGGGCGCTCGCGGCCTCGGAGGCGACGTGGAGGCCGAGCCCGTAGTGGCGGCCTTCGTCACGCGAGGAGCGGGAGGAGTCGTCTGTGAAGAGGCGCTCGCAGCCGCGTTCGAGGGCGGCGGGAGAAAAGCCCGGTCCGTCGTCGGCAACCTCGATGACGAGGTGCCCGCCCGCGACGTCGCAGGAGACAGCCACGCGCGAGCGTGCGTGCTCGGCGGCGTTGGCCACGAGGTTCGCGGCGGCTCGCGCCAGGGCGGTTCGGTCGAGCGCGGCCTCGGGCGCGCCCGCGACAGCGGGCCCGTGGCCGCGCTCGACGCGTCACGCCCTCGCGCCCGGGCGATCTGGGCGGCCTCGGCGAGGACCTGCTCGCAAAGCTCGGCCGGCCGCATGGGGGCCCTCTCCGCCCCGCCGGACCCGCGCGAGGCCTCGATGAGCAGGCGCACGTAGCCGTCGAGCCTTTCGACACTGCCGGCTATGTCGCGCGCGGCGGCCGCGAGGTCGGCGTCTTTCTCGTCTTCCAGCTCCTCCGCTACGAAGTCGGCGTTGGCGCGCAGCACGGTGAGCGGCGTCTTGAGGTCGTGGGCGAGCGACGTCATCTGCTCGCGCTGCCCCCCGCTCCGCGGCCCAGCGGGCCTCGAGCGACTCGGCGAGGGAGGCCC
>ENA-OQET01000656-OQET01000656.1-human-gut-metagenome-genome-assembly--contig:-NODE-656-length-17493-cov-5.619256_pt1 | contig 17493 bp, 12 predicted proteins | sample MGYA00242800_ERZ504645 | MGnify/ENA primary metagenome ERZ504645 (study PRJEB26092, sample SAMD00036308) | human gut metagenome | host: Homo sapiens | study: EMG produced TPA metagenomics assembly of... | reverse complement strand
ATACTTTCAAGGGGATGAGGTAGAGCGGGCCGGTGTCCGATGCAATATAGCATCATCCTTGCGGCCTTATTCACCACCAAATCCTTTGCTTCAATATGGAGAATCAGACAGACAAATACAAATTTATACAAACTTATTGGAATAGTAAATCTGATGCTTCCCATCAATGCAGTCCTGCATGGATTTCTGAACCCATGCAATCGCTCCTTTGGTATCCCGGTCGCGGATATAGGTCCAGGTCTTATAATTGCTTCGATATAATTCTTCTATCCCATAGAGTTCACAATAATGTTCCCACATATTAAAAATCGGTGCTCGGAAAGACTGGAAAATAAGTGGAATCAATGTATTTCCGGAAATTAGGGCAAACTCGTGTTGGAATTCATAAGCAGCTTCAATGGCAGTGGTGACATCCTGTGCATCACGGATTTGATTGACGGATTCGAGAAGACGCTGGATGTTTTTGTCGCTGATCGTGTCGATGGCGAGCTGTGCAGCAAGTGTATCAAGCGCAATGCGGACTTCGAAGATGGAACGGATCTCCTGATCACGCATGCGTCCGCCGTTGTAATTCATGATCGCGATCAATGTATCCAAAGTTCCTTTTCTTCGGAAATCTGCTACATAAGTCCCACTGCGGGGTTTTACGGTAAGAAATCCTTTCTTTTCCAGCTCACTGATCCCGCTGTTGACAACCGCACGGCTGACCTGCATCATTTCAGCAAGCTGGCGTTCCGGCGGAAGTTTCTCTCCGACCTGTAGTTTGCCGGAAAGAATCAGATGTTCTAATTGTTCAATAAACAGATCCCTCAGGGAAGGGGAACTAATCTTCTGAAATTCCATAATAAATTCTCCGTTTCGTAAGCGTTATCTTCACAAAGTGTGTTTTGATGAGATGAAAATGTTGAAAATCTCGTAAAAAATAACGTGTATTGTTGATAAGTTTATTATAGGGAAAACAGGCGGTGGATTCAATACTCTATATTTATATCAGACGTGGGAGAGAGTAGGAAATTTGCGGAAAAACTCGTTATATTGAATTGAACTTGAAGGAGAAATCTGTTTGACATATCTAATGTATGATGCTAATATGATTATATGAAAGGTGCTACCGATAGACGGTTAGCCCACATTATGATTAATTAAAAAATAACCGTTCAGTTTGCGAGGCTGGGGCGGTTATTTTTTTGTGTGATTGCATCCTATTGCGTAACCAAGTCCAAAGGCTGTTAAGCATAAGCTGATAACAGCAATCAGACCTTCGAGAGTCAACATTAGCATCCCCTCCTTTAGCAAGATTTCCACAGATAGTCTGGGGATTTCTATGTAAACAGAGGGTCACAGTCCCTCTGGAGAAGGACTAACCGCCTACCGTGAATGGTAGCACCATGGGGAAATTATAGCAGAAGTGTTTAAAATATACAATGCTTTGTGTATCCTAAAGCCCCTTTGTGTTAAAAATAAAATAATTGTATCAATTTTTATAAAACATGTAATTTTTCATAAATTTAATGTGTCTAAAAAGTAGAAAGGAGATAAAAAAATGCCGGCAGAACAAATTTTGGAAAGACTTATGCGAGAGTACGGAGATTCTGTTTTTCGCATGTGCTATTTGTATTTGAAAGATTATTATTTAGCAGAAGATGCAACACAAGAAACTTTTATTAAGGCTATGAAATCCTATGATTCTTTTTTACACAATTCTAATGAAAAGACATGGTTGATACGCATTGCTATTAATTCTTGTAAAAATATTATGAGAACAAAATGGTTCCGTTTTCCAATGATGAATGTTGATGATCAACAATATATAGCGGATGATCATTCTATCGAAGAGGTAGTAAAAAAAGACAGTAGTAGCAACCTTAGCTATTTTAATGCTTGGGGGAACAACAGTAGCAGCTAGTTATTCTTTTACAAATAAAATCAGTGTAAATGATGAAGTATTAACTGAATTAGATGAAATTAAATGAGGGAGTTGTGTCAGAAAAAATTGCAGTATTTGTTTCAGACGGAATAAGATATACGTTAAAAGGGCGCGTATCAGTTGATACAATGAAAACCATAGTTGATACAATGAAATAAATTTATTAAATATTCTAAAATGTGAAGAGGGTATATCTGCTGAATGGATATATCTTCTTTTTGGGTAATTAAGTTGAGGCTAAAGGATGGACTGAATCTGAAAAGTACAGTAAAATCTACATTAAAAATGTTATCGGGAAATATTCGTGGAGGGGAACGCCCTTCTTCGGAAAAACAGGAAGCTGAGGTCGTGCGTTTGCAACAGACTTTCAATAAAATGAAAAAGCAGAATTAAAGAAAGTTCAACAGGCACAGAAAGAATGGAGATGACTAATTTAGACAAAGTCATCAGTCTTTTATTAATTACAAGTAAATATTGATATGGTATACTAAAATAAAGTTTGTATACAAATAAATTGTGCGAGAGGAAAAATCATGGTAAAGATAGATTTGATTACAGGTTTTCTGGGAGCGGGAAAGACAACATTTATAAAAGAGTATGCATCCTACCTGCTTCGTCAGGGTCTGAATATCGGAATTCTGGAAAATGATTTCGGTGCGGTGAATGTGGATATGATGCTTCTTCAGGAGCTGCAGGGAGAAAAATGTGAACTGGAAATGATTTCCGGAGGGTGTGATAAAGAGACACACCGCAGACGATTCAAGACAAAGCTGATCTCTATGGCAATGTGTGGATATGACAGAGTAATCGTGGAGCCGTCGGGAATCTATGACGTGGATGAATTTTTTGATGGATTAAGAGAAGAACCTCTGGATCGGTGGTACGAAATCGGAAGTGTGATCACAATCGTAGATGCGGGACTGGAAGAAAATCTGTCAGATCAGGCAGAATATTTGCTGGGATCTGAGGCGGCGGATGCGGGTGTGATCGTGCTGAGCAGGCTGGATAAGGACAATGCTTGTGAAGAACAGGAAAACAGAATTATTTCACATGTCAATCGTTCGCTTGAACGCATTGGATGTACCAGAAGAATTGAAAAAGAAGTGATTGCAAAAGACTGGGATATGCTGACAGAGGAAGATTTTGCACAGATTCAGAACAGCGGCTATCAGATTGAGTCGTTTCGCAGACCGGAAGGTACAGAAAAGGATGGATTCCAGACCTTATATTTTATGAATCTGAATCGGACAGAAGAAGAACTGGTTCCGGCTGTGGAAAAGCTGTTTGGTAAACGTGGATGCACAGATGATTCTGAAAAGGAAAACAATAAAAATCTTAATGATATCGGAAAAGTGTTCCGTGTAAAAGGATTTATGAGGAATCAATCCGGTGACTGGATGGAGCTGAATGCGACAACGCAGAAGATGACAGTAAATCCAATCAAAGAAGGACAGGAGATTCTGATCGTGATCGGTGAGGATTTGAAAGAAGACAAGATTCGTGAGTGCCTGGAAGATGAATGCACTGAGGGAGCGGAAAATGAGTGAAATTCAATTGCCGGAAACATTTCAGAAACTAGGAGAAGTGCTGGAACAGGGACAGTTTGAACTGCTTTTTACAGAAGAAAAACTGCGGCTGGTTTATTTGATGAACGATGCGGTAGAGAGCTTTCTTGTCTTTGAAAATGCAAGGATGACAGGTCAGTATAGAGAGGATTATGAAGGTGAACTAGAAGCGGAGTTAAGTGTAACAGAAGAACCGGAGGAGTCCTATGTCCTTGTAGTTCATCAGGGTGAGACCGTGGTTACGATTTTTTTTGAGGATTTAAGTGAAGAAGTACACTTATATGACTATGGAGAAATCGGACATTTCTGGGTGAAAGGTGCGGAATATCTGCGTCAGATAGAATATAAGATTGCAATCGTACGGGATAAACTGGATTATCTGGGAGCAAAATACTGTAATCGGACGGAGCGGAAGCTAGCTGTGCTGGCGGACTTTCCGCCGCTGAATCATTGCTGTTATCCGGCAGTTTCAGAGCAATATGTAGTTCCAAGGGAAAATCCGTGGGTACCGTCAGCAGAAGCACATCAAGTGATGCAGGAGCTTGCGACAACAGTAGAAGATAAAAAGTTATTAAGATGTCTCAAGTTTTATCAAAAACATCCATGGAAGCTGAGTGCAAAAAAGATTGCCGGGATGCTGCAGGAAAAGCGTCATGCAGAAGTCACAGATCTTTTGATGGAAGAACTGAAGATGGCAGCAGCAAATTATCCGAGAAGAAAATTCACAGATGAGGAAGAAAGTCAGAATCGTAAGATTGAGAAGAGAGCATCAGAGCGGAAACGAGAGTTAGAAGAACAGGGATTTCGGATAAATATATTTCGTGAGGAACCATTTATTGCATCAAGAGATTCACTCCAATACAAAATCAGTCTGATGATTTGGGAAAAGAAAGGAAAAAAACCGAAAAGTTCAGATAGAAGAATTTTCTGCTGACCGGAGAGGATAAGTATGGAACCATTTTATTATAGTAAGATGAACAAGATGCAGCAGGCGGCGTATCATGCAATTTGTCAGGGCGTTTTGCAGATGGAGAAGGAGATTCAGGTACCGCGTATGAGCGGGGAAGAATTGTATAATGTATTTTTCCAGATGCGCCTGGATCATCCGGAGATTTTCTGGGCAACGGGATTTAAGTATCGTTATTATCAGGAATCGCCGAACATTCAGTTTCTACCGGAATATTTGTTTGACCGGGCGAAGGTGAAAGAACATCAGAAGGCAATGAAATCCAGAGTAGAGAAACTTGCACGACCGGCGCAGAAATTATCAGAATCAGAGAAAGAAAAATATATTCATGATTTCATTTGCGAGAATGTAAAATATGATAAATTGAAGAAACCTTATTCACATGAGATTATTGGTCCGTTAGGACAGGGTGTCGGAGTTTGTGAGGGGATTGCAAAAGCGGTAAAAGTGTTGTGTGACGAGCTTGGAGTCTGGTGTATGATCGCTATTTGCGGGAATAATCCGGATAAGGGAATCAAATACCGTCATACATGGAATATCGTGCGGATTAATGGGAAATATTATCATTTAGATGCGACATTTGATAATACACTTACAAGAAACTGTATGATCGGAGAAGAAATCCGTTATGATTATTTCAATCTGGAAGATAAATCGATTTTCCGGGATCATGAGCCTTTGATCGCTCCGGCTATGAAGTGTACGGACGGAGATTATTTCTATTATAAAGAAAAGAAACTGTCTTTTACAAAACCGGAAGAAGTTTACAAAAGAGCACTTCAGATGGCAAAGAAAGGAAGAATTCTGACGTTTCACTGGCGCGGAGGTTATCTGACAAAAACAGTTCTGGAAGAATTGCTTGATCTGATTGAAAAAGCAGGTGCGGAGAAAGGGAAGAAACCAAGAATCAGCCTTAACTGGCCACAGGCAGTAATTCGTTTTGGTTATGTTGATGCAGAGATAGCAGGAAGTAGCGCAGCAGAAGAAGTACAAATGGAAGAAGCGAATGAAGGGGAGATGCTTCAGACCGCGATGGGTATCAGAGATGGGTATCAGAGTGACAGTTGAGAATTTACAAGAAAAAGTTAGTGTGATAGAATAGGATTGAACCGTGAAAGTTGTCGATATCTGTAGGATATAAGCGGGAGAAGAAACAACTTTCAAAAACCAAAGCTGGTGACAAAAGAGAGGTTAAACAGATGATAATTGTAAAAACATACAGAGGACATATTCGTAACTGGGAAGAACTTTGTGAGAGACTTGGAATTGATCTTACACTTTCTAGAGAAGAAAGAGAACATGAGATTTTGATTAAGGCATATCAGACATGGGGATGCGAGATGGCAGATCATATGCACGGAATGTTTGCATTTGCTCTGTGGGATGAGGAAGAGCAGAAGCTTTTCTGTCTGAGAGATCAGTTTGGAACAAAACCATTCTATTACTATGAGACAGAAGATGGAGAGCTTCTTTATGGAACGATGATCCGTGATATTATCGATCAGCCGGGATTTAAGAAAGAATTGAATGAAGAGATGCTTCAGCTGTATTTAAGTCTGACCTATGTTGCCGGAGAGAATACATTTTTCCGTGGACTGCAAAAAACTGTTGCCGGGACGCTATCTGATCTGGCAGGATGGAAAGCTTGAGATTCACAGATACTGGAAACCGGAATTTCATCCGGATGAGAGCAAGACTCTGGAAGATTGGGCTGATGAGATTCATAACACTCTGAAAGAAATCATGACAGAGGTAAAGACAGCGGATGAAAAAGTAGAATCATTCCTGTCTGGTGGAGTTGATTCTTCCTATGTGCTTGCAATGTCTGACGCAGAGCAGGCGGATTCCTGTGGTTATGAAGAGGAAAGATTCGATGAATCTGTACTTGCAGAGAAGACAGCACAGCTTCTTGGAAGAAAATTCTCCAGAAGCATCATTACACCGGAGCAGTTCTTTGATATTGTACCTTATGTTATGTACAATATGGAGCAACCACTTGGAGATGCATCTGCGATTGTATTTACACTTGGATGTAATGCGACAGCAGAACATGCGAAGATCTGTTATTCCGGAGAGGGTTCTGACGAATTCTTCGGTGGTTATAATATGTATAGAAATGCCGAACGTTATGGTGAGAATCTGAAGAATTTCTATGTTGGAAATACCAATATCATGAAAGAAGACGAGAAGCAGAAGATTCTTAAGAAATACGATCCAGACGTACTGCCAATCGAACTTGCACGAGGAATCTACGAGGAGACAGAAGGTCTTGATCCGTTGACAAAGATGTCTGATGTAGATATTCAGATCTGGCTGGAAGGTGATATTTACCTGAATGTTGATAAGATGAGTACAGCAGCCGGACTTGAGATCCGTATGCCGTTGACAGATAGAAGAATTTTTGATATCGCATCTCGTATGCCGTCTCGCTTTAAAGTAAATGAAGAGCAGAATAAGGTGGCATTCCGTACAGCAGCTGCGAAGGTACTTCCGGAAGAAATTGCGTTCCGTAAGAAGTTAGGATTCATTGTACCAATCCGTATCTGGATGGCTGATGAGAGATACAATCAGGACGTACAGCGTCTCTTCCACAGTGATATTGCAGAAAAATTCTTTGATGTAGATGCAATCAATGCGATTTTTGATGAGTATGTTGGAGGAAATTCTGATAACTGGAGAAAAGTATGGACAATCTATACGTTCCTTGTATGGTATGAAGAGTACTTTGTGAAGAGATAATGAGACTTTAAACATTTTTAAGTGATGGGGTGGAAGCATAAAAAGCTTTGCCCCTTTTTGTTTTCCCCATCTGATTATCCGGGATATCCACGAAAAAGAGACAAAAGAAAATCCACCGTATGCACCTACGCTATACAGTGGATCTTCACTTTGTTATTCCATCCATTGGAATATTCCTCCTTATTTACTTGATATCTATCTGAAACTATTATCTCAAATAGTGATTTTATATTTTATTTCATTTATTATCCCATTGGAATATCCTTCTTTCGATTCTTTGTTTATCTATTTTTGGATTTTAACTTATCTTCCCATTGGAATTTACCTCTTTCAATTTATTTGTTTGATGATTTAATGAACTATCCCATTGGATTCTACCTCTCTTTCTTTGAATATCGTTTCCGTTTTTTAAATTACTCTTTCTGGTGGTCTGTACCTCTTTCTTTAGATTTTTAAGGATTTGATCTACCTTCCCATTGGACTATACCTCTGTTTCTTTAAAATTAATTTTAATGAAAGGATTAAGTGTCTGGTGGTTTGTCCTCCTTTTTTGTTTTTTATTTCGTTTTCTTTTGTTGATTCTATATTAACTCACAGATGGGCATTTGTCAATAGAAAATCAGAAAAAAGTTAAAAATAATTTAAATATACAGAAAATAAGAAATAAAATGCAAAAGATACAGGCTATTAGTTGCGCTTAAGGTAATTGCATTAGACAGAAAAGTGGACGCAATCTATGAAAACATGGTATGATACTAAGAAAAGAGTTGCCAGCTGCACATAGAACGAACAGCAACAGAATGCAATGCTACAGGTCCTTGCAACGGGCGGGAAATGGAGAGAGAAAATTGAGTAAAGAGTCAAGAACCAGCTGTGAAACATGCACTTATTATATTTATGATGAGGAGTATGAGTGTTATCTCTGTGATAAGAATATGGATGAGGATGATTACATCCGTCTGATGACAAATCAGCACTATCAATGTCCATATTATCGGAATGGAGATGATTATCTTGTTGTTAGAAAACAGCTGTAGAATCATAGAAAAAGCAAGGAAGTATAAAACCAAAAGAAAGAATAAGAAGAAAAGCGGGAGAATCGTTAGATCAGATTCTCCCGTTTTTTAAGAAAGACCTTTTGATCTTGGTATCATTAAATTGTTTTCAATACTTTTAAGAGCCGGTCATTATCTTCTGGTTTCATAATGCAGAAGCGGACGAATTCGCCATCCAGAAATTGGAAAGAAGAGCAGTCGCGGATCATAAGTCCTTCTTTTATACAAGCTTCGAATACATCGAAAGAAGTTACTTCTGGCTTTAAAATCTTCACAAGGATAAAGTTTCCATATGGAAAATAAACCTTGAAAGAAGACATCTTTTTTAATTCAAGAAACATCCGGTCACGTTCAGTCAGGATTAATGAGCGTGTCTGACGGATGTAGGAAGTGTCTTTGAACATCTGCTCGCCGGCATATGCTCCAAGGCTGTTTAAGGACCATGGAATCTGCTTTTCTTTCATCTGAGATAAGAATTCTTTATTTCCAGTAATGCCGTATCCAAAACGCATTCCCGGAGCTGCGTAGAACTTGGACACACCGCGCAGTACCATGAGATTAGAGTAATCTTTTGTGTATGGAACAGCGGTTACTTCCTGAACGGAAGGTGCAAATTCTACATACGTTTCATCAATCATGACAAAGATATCGCGATTTGCACAGAAGGAAAGCAATGCACGCATTTCATCTTTTAAGATGGCAGAAGAAGTTGGATTGTTCGGATTGCAGAGAATCAGAAAATCATATCCATTTAACAAAGTCCGGCAAAGATCTTCTACATCTAATTCAAAATCTTCCGCTTCCTGAAGATGATAATAGTCCTGTGTACTTCCGGAGAAAGAAAGTTCTCTGGAGTATTCAGAATAGGTTGGACCAAGAATCAGAGTGCGTTTCGGTGCTCTTGTTTCAATCAAAAGTGAAATCAGTTCGCTTGAACCGTTGCCCGGAAGAATAAAATCAGCAGGAACGTCGCAGTACTCAGCGATTGTGTTGCGAAGCGATTTATAATCTCGGTCAGGATAAGAAGAAAAGAGATCCACATGAGCCGCAACAGCTTCCTTAACAGAAGGGGAAAGTCCGAGTGGATTTACATTTCCGGCAAAGTTTGTAATGCTGTTTTGATCAAGATGATAATATTCGCTGATCTTTTCAATGTCACTTCCGTGAAAAACTGGTTTTGTATTCGTCATAGGCGTCTCCTCCTTAGTAGGTTTCGAATAAAATTCCAAGCGTATTTGGTCCACAATGGCTGGAAATCGTACAGCTTGCTTTCGTTATATGGATTTCATCAAAATGCATAGCTTCTTCGATTGTATTTTTAACAAGTTTAATATATTCCGGATCAATTCCTGAATGCGTGATAAAGATCAGCGATGGATCAATATCCGGATAAGCAGCAAGTTTGTCTTTTACATATTTCACAAGAACTTTATCAAGCGTTCCTCTGTATTTTTTTCCGACATTCATGCTTCCGTCTTCCGTGCTAACTTCAATACATGGCTTTAATTTCAGAACATTTGCTCCGAGAGCAGCGACCGCCGAACAGCGCCCACCGGCATGTAGAAATGTCAGCGTATCCAAAATAAAGCTGGCATGACAATGCTTTGTGCGTTCACGAAGGGCTTCGGCAATGTCTTCCGCTTTCAATCCCTGCTCGATCATCCGACCGGCATCTGTTGCAAGAAGTCCGGTTCCGGTGGAGAGAGAACAACTGTCAATCACATGAACATGCCCGAGCTCTTCAGCAGCAATACAGCAGTTTTGATGAGCACTGGAAAGTGAGCTGCCAAGATTGATATGGATCACTTCATAGCCTTCATCGACCCATGGTTTAAAATGTTCAATATATTCCGCAACATTGACAGCAGCTGTCTTTGGAAGGATTTTTTCATCGTAATATTTCTGATAAATTTCTTCCGGTGTAATGTCAATGCCGTCCTTATAATCTTTTCCATCCAGAATGATGTGGAGTGGAAAATAGTGTACATGATAACGTTCTTTTAGTTCCTGATCCAGGTCACAGGTACTGTCGGCACTTAGAATGATCTTATTTGTAACAGAATCAGTCATAATTCTCCTCCTAAATTAGTTCAACAACTTGAATTGTATGGCTAGTATGTATTTATACTGCATAATGTGTACACAAATTATAACATATTTTTCCCATAGAGTATAGTTTTTGTATCCAAAAATAGTATTTTTCACTTATACAGTCGCCTAGAGCTAAATCTTCCCAGATGAGAAATATCATTAAAGAATTTTTCACTTTTCAGATATAAATCCGTTCAGATTCTGATATCAACCACGTTATATTGTTTGTAACTTCACAATTATCCCCGTAATGATCGTAGCGACTTTAGAAATCACGTATATTATAATTTTTTAGGAAATGTTTCGTATGAAAAGAGAATTAACAATTTACAAAACAGGTAACTTAAAACGAGTAGGATGGAATTATCAGTACATAGAAGTTCCTCAAATCAAATGTTTCATCGGCTTACATGTAAAATGTCAGTATGGAAATGGTATGTTTCAGCATTCCTGTCCATTTTCATCGACATGGCATCGTTGGATGCACTGTGGGAAACATTCGATAAGGGCTGTATAAAAATAAAAGAAGCCCACATTGGAGAAGTAATAAAAAACTGTTGGGACGATACTTGTAAAATGATAGATTATAAGAATAATACAAATGTGACCGAGGAATGCAACAGTCATTTTTATTTCACGGAATATCACTTATTTCACTTCATAAACGCTATACATGATTTTTACGATCATGTCTGACTCAGCGATAATTGCATTGAAGATGAGCTGTGTCTTGTAGCTCGATACCTGTTCCACACAGGGGGGATGTGATATGTCGTTTCGATGGCAGCAGTATGAGATTTTATCATGCAGTTCATGGCTGTGTATGCTGCCGTTTCGGTAGGGAACGGATGTGCTGCGTAGCCGGATTCGTTGCTGGATTCACGGATTAAGATATACGTAGGTTTTGTCATAGTATGATACGTCCTTTCTGAAATATAAGATATGTGTTTACACAGACATGCACTCGGATGAGGTGCCGTATTTGGTGTAAAAACACATGTTAATCTTGCATATATCATGATAATATGATTTATCGGTTTTGAAATAATCTTTCTTGAGTGTCTGGTGAAATCATGATAGTATGAAATCATAAATAAATGATTTCGGAAAGAAAGGAAATTTTTGATGGCAGATAAGAATAATATGGTGGAGCAGGCTACACCACAACAGAAGAAAGTACCAATACAGTTTTACTTAACAGAAGATATGAAAAAACGTTTGAAAATGTATTGCGTTGCAAACGATACAAATATGAAAGATGTATTGGTCGATATATTAGATGAATTTTTAAAGTCTAAGAGATTTTAGAAGAAAAGTTGAAAAGGAGAAAAACATAATGGCGAATAGTGATGAGTTGATTACAAGCGTTGGTAAAAATTCCAATGATACAGCAGCTCTTGTATGGTCGGTTGCAGATGATCTTGTGGGGGCATATAAACCACATGAATATGGTCTTGTTATTTTGCCGATGACAGTAATCAAGCGTTTTCACGATTGTTTGCTGCCAACACATCAGGCAGTTCTTGATACATACAAGAAAGTAGAAAAGCTGGCTGTAAAAGATGGTTTCCTGCGTAAAGCGTCAGGCTATCAGTTTTACAATACAAGTCCATTTACGTTCAAGACATTGATTGCTGATCCTGAAAATATCGTAGATAATTTCAAGGCGTATCTGAATGGATTTTCTGATAATATTCAGGATATTCTTGCACGTATGGATTTTAACTCTCAGATTAAGCACATGGAAGAAGCAGGTCTTCTGTATCAGGTAATCTCTGATTTTTGTACAGATAAGGGTGATTTTTCACCTGAGAAAATCAGTGCTATTGATATGGGATATGTATTTGAAAATCTTGTTCGTAGATTCTCTGAATCATATAACGAAGAAGCCGGAGCACATTTCACAAGCCGTGACATCATTTATCTGATGAGTGACCTTCTTGTATCTGGTGATGAATCAGCATTTACAGGAGACGGCATTTCAAAGACCGTCTATGATATGACGATGGGAACATCTCAGATGCTTACCTGTATGGAAGAAAGATTGAAACAGATGGATGCGGATGCAGACGTTACTGTATTCGGTCAGGAGTTCAATCCATTTACATTCGGTATTGCAAAGGCTGATATGCTTATCCGTGGTGGTGACCCTAACAATATGCAGTTTGGTGATACTTTGTCTGATGACAAGTTCAGCGGATATAAGTTTGATTATATTATCAGCAATCCACCATTCGGTATTCCGTGGAAACGTGAAGAAAAAGAGGTCACAGCGGAATTTAAGAAAGGTACCGCCGGAAGATTTGCACCGGGACTGCCAGCAAAAGGTGATGGACAGCTTCTGTTCATGCTGAATGGTCTTGCAAAGTTGAAAGATGATGGTCAGATGGTGATTATCCAGAACGGTTCATCTTTATTTAATGGTGATGCAGGGAGCGGTCCTTCTGAGATTCGTAGGTATTTGATTGAGAATGATTGGCTGGATGCGATTGTTCAGTTGCCAAATAATGCTTTTTATAATACAGGCATTGCAACATATATCTGGATCGTAATGAAAAATAAGCCTGTCACACATCAGGGCAAAGTACAGCTGATTGATTCATCCGCTTGTTGTTCAGCAAGACGTAAGAATATCGGTTCAAAGAACGTAGATATTACAAAGGCTTGCCGTGATTTGATTATCGAAGCGTATGGTGCTTATGTGGATGGTACATACAATGGTGTGGATGAAAATGACAATGCAATCGTTGTAAAAAGTAAGGTCATGGATGCTATTGATCTTGGTTATAACAAGATTGTAGTGGAGACACCACAGTTGGATGAAGACGGCAATGTCATCGTGAAGAAAAAGAAACCAGTAGCTGATACATCAAAGCGAGATACAGAGAATGTGCCGCTTGCAGAAGATATTGATACTTACTTTGAACGTGAGGTCATTCCGTACAATCCGCAGGCTTGGATTGATAAAGTCAAAACAAAAGTAGGATATGAAATTCCGTTCACTAGAACATTCTATGAATATAAGCAGATTGAGCCGTCAGATGTGATTGCAGTACGTATTGAAGAACATGAAAAGAGCTTGATGGCGAAATTGCATGATTTGTTCGGAGGTGAATGATTATGTCAATGATGAAATCTAGTAATACAGAATGGCTTGGAGATATTCCGGCAGAATGGGATGTTGCTCAGATTGGTAATTATTATGAACTCAGAAACGAAAAAGTAAGTGATTATGATTTTGAACCGTTGTCTGTAACAATGAAGGGAATTGTTCCACAGTTGGCAACAGCTGCAAAATCAGATGACCATAGTAATCGTAAACTTGTAAAAAAAGGTGATTTTGTAATCAATAGCCGTTCTGATAGAAGAGGTTCATGTGGGATTTCTCCTTTGGATGGTTCAGTTTCTTTGATTAATATTGTAATGGAACCTAGAGGAGAAATGAATCCACAATATTATAATTGGCTGTTTCATACAGAACAGTTTGCGGATGAGTTTTATAAATGGGGACATGGTATTGTTGATGATTTATGGACAACTCGTTGGCAGGAAATGAAGAAGATTTTAATTGTTGCTCCGTCACCAGATGAGCAGCGAGCCATTGCCGATTATTTGGACAAAACTTGTTCCAAAATTGATGAAATCATTGCAGAAGCAAAGGCAAGTATTAATGAATATAAGGAACTGAAAATTGGTCAAATAAATAAGTATACTATTCATAAGATGAAAAGAACGAAGCTTAAATATATTACTGAAAAAATTGGTGATGGAATACATGCTACACCAGAATATTCCGATGAAGGAACAATTCGCTTTATTAACGGTGGCTCTTTTGGTGAAGACAGTATTAAAATGATTGGTCCAATGCTTTCAAATGAAGAATACCAAAAGCAAAATAAAAGTTTATTGAACGAACATACTGTAATGATTGCTTTAAATGGTGCAAATTTTGGAAATACATCTTTGTATAATAATGAGGCTATTTTATTGGGAAAAAGTGCAGGATATATTACGTTAAAATCAACTGTATGCAGAGAATATGTTCGATATTGTCTTGAAAATAGTGTTACAAAAGAAGCTTTTGATTTAAGCTTAAATGGCACAACTATTCCCAATTTATCATTGAATACATTGAGAAATACAGAAATTTGTTTGCCCGACTATTCTGTTCAAAAACAGTTAGCAAAAACAATTAAGAAGATGATTATTAAAATGGATTCCCTCATTGCTGAAAAAGAATCTCTTATCAATGACCTTGAAGCATACAAGAAATCACTGATTTACGAAGTGGTAACAGGAAAAAGAAGGGTGGTATAAGCTATGGCTGAAAATGAAAAACAGTTTGAATCCAATATTGAAGCCTTTCTTATCTCACCTGATGGTGGATATGAAAAGGCAACAGATGCTGGATATACCTCATCTTCTGGTATGGCGTTGGATATTCATACATTAGTTGGGTTTGTGAAAGCAACCCAGCTGGTTATGTGGCAGCGTTTTGAAAAACAGTGCAACTCTGACCCATACAAGAAGTTTTATAAATGTTTTGAAGATGCCGTACAGATGGATGGCTTGCTGTCTGTCATGCGACATGGATTTAAACATCGTGGAATGGATTTTAAGGTTTGCTATTTTAAGCCGGAATCTACTCTTAACGATGTTGCTGTAAAAAGATATGAGCAGAATGTGTGTCAGTGTATCAGACAGTGGCACTATTCAGAGCAGAACAACAATTCAGTTGATATGATGCTTGCAATCAACGGTATTCCAGTGGTTGCGATTGAATTAAAGAATCAGCTGACAGGTCAGACGGTAGATAATGCAAAATTGCAGTGGCAGTATGACCGTGACCAGAGGGAGCCTGCATTTTGGCTGAATCATCGTATCCTGGCATATTTTGCAGTAGACCTTTACGAAGCATGGATAACTACAGAGTTGAAAGGTACAGATACATATTTCTTGCCATTCAATCAGGGTTCTAACGGTGCGGGAAATGACGGTGGTGCAGGTAATCCACAGGCAGAAGATGATAATTATGTGACATCTTATATTTGGGAAAATGTATTACAGAAAGACAGCTTGCTGGATATTATCCAGAAGTTCATCAGCTTTGAGGTGAAGACTGAAAAGAAAGATGGAAAGAATGTCACAAAGAAACGTTTGATTTTCCCTAGATTTCATCAGCTGGATGTAGTACGTAAGCTGATTGCTGATGTGCGTGAGAATGGTTCAGGGAACAATTATCTGATTCAGCACTCAGCTGGTTCAGGAAAGTCAAACTCTATTGCATGGACGGCGTATCGTCTGGCATCCTTGCATAATGATGATAATGAGCCTGTATTTACATCGGTTGTTATCGTAACTGACAGACGTAATCTGGATGCACAGTTACAGGAAACAATTACAGGATTCGACCATACACTCGGCAGTGTGTGTGCGATTGATGAAAAGAAATCCTCTAAGGATTTAAAGGATGCATTGAACGCCGGAAAGAGAATCATTGTAACAACATTGCAGAAATTCCCGGTCATTTATGAAGAAGTGGATGATACAACAGATAAGAGATTTGCGATTATCGTGGATGAAGCACATTCTTCACAGACCGGTTCCTCTGCAATGAAATTGAAAGCTGCACTTGCAGATGTGTCGGATGCTCTGAAAGAGTATGCAGAACTGGAAGGAAAAGCCGAAGATGAATTGTTGGATGATAATGACCGTTTGGTGCGTGAAATGATTGCTCATGGAAGACATAAGAATCTTTCATTTTTTGCATTTACAGCAACACCAAAAGGTGCAACATTGGAGATGTTCGGTACAGAATGGAATGACGGTTCATATCATCCATTCCATGTATATTCGATGCGTCAGGCGATTGAAGAAGGATTTATTTTGGATGTCCTTCAGAACTATACAACGTACAGAACGTGCTATCAGATTGCGAAGAACACAAAGGATAATCCTGATGTTCCGCAGTCAAAGGCATTGAAGACAATCAAGAAATACGAAGAATTACATCCGTATAATATTCAGCAGAAATCAGCAATCATTGTTGAGACATTTCGCAATATAACGAAGCAGAAAATCAAAGGTAAAGGAAAGATGATGGTTGTAACATCATCGAGACTCGCTGCGGTTCGATATTATCATGAGATTAAGAACTATTTGGAATCAAATGGTTATAACGATGTGGAAATTTTGGCTGCATTTTCTGGCTCTATCAAAGATCCAGATGATAAAAGAGATATTGAATGGACAGAGAGTAAGCTGAATGGTGTGAATGAGTCGCAGACAAAACAGATATTTCATGACGAAGGAAATATTCTGATTGTAGCTGAGAAATATCAGACTGGATTTGATGAACCATTGCTTCATACGATGATTGTTGATAAGAAACTGCGTGGTGTAAAAGCAGTTCAGACATTGAGCAGATTGAACCGTACACATCCAGATAAACAGGATACGTTCATCCTTGATTTTGTAAATTCAAAAGAAGATATTTTGAAAGCATTTCAGCCGTTTTATCAGGAGACATTACTTGCTCAGGAAATCAACACTGACTTGATTTACAAAACACAGAAGATGTTGCGTGAATTTAAAATTTACGATGATTCTGATATTGAAAATGTAAACAAAATTTATTTTGATGAAGATAAGCGTAAAGCCAATAAAATTCAGGCAGCAATTACGAATGCTCTTTTACCGATACAGCGGAAATATAATGATTTGAATCAGGAACAGAGATACCAGTTCCGTAAACTTTGCAGAACATTTGTAAAATGGTATGAATATATTACGCAAATTGTCCGTATGTTTGATAAGCAGATGCATGATGAATACATTTTCTGTTCTTATTTGGCAAAGGTTGTACCTGCTGATCCCAAAATTCCGTTTGACCTTGGTGATAGAGTAAAACTTAAGTATTATAATCTTGAGAAAACATACGAGGGTTCTATCGGGCTTGTAAAGGAAGAAAAGGGCGTTTATAAAACTGCTAAATTAAAGAAGCCTGTAAAAATGACAGAGACACTTAGTCCATTGGAGCAGGTCATTGAAAAGATTAATCAGCAGTATATGGGTAATTTTACAGATGGTGATAAGGTTGTAATAACTGCATTGCATCAGAAATTGAAAAACAATAAGAAGCTGATAAAA
>ENA-OQET01000654-OQET01000654.1-human-gut-metagenome-genome-assembly--contig:-NODE-654-length-17502-cov-3.620201_pt1 | contig 17502 bp, 20 predicted proteins | sample MGYA00242800_ERZ504645 | MGnify/ENA primary metagenome ERZ504645 (study PRJEB26092, sample SAMD00036308) | human gut metagenome | host: Homo sapiens | study: EMG produced TPA metagenomics assembly of... | reverse complement strand
CGCTCAGCATAGGGATTTCCATGAAAGATACAGATGTGGTATACAGATGTAATCTCGTTACTTTGTCGGAAGAGGATAAACCCTATAAAGCACAGACAATGGTGGATCACAGCTCCGATGAAATCAGTACAGAAGATGCCGGTATTCTTTTAAAAGCAGTATCTGATGCACTGACGGAAAAGGGATATTCTTTTTACAGGGGAACAAGCTACCGTCACTGTATGGTGTGGGAAGAGGGGAAAATATGCGATTTAACTCCGCCTCATGATATTCTTACAAAAACAGTGGGAGAGTATCTTCCAAAAGATGAGATACTCCTGAAAATGCAGAAGGAAAGCTATGAAATTCTGAAAAATCACCCTATCAATCTGAAACGGAAAGAACAGATTTCTGTGCTGCTTTTGCTGTGAATCCGCAGTTACAGCAGGTCATCCGGTATGGAAGCAGAGCGGAGCTGTTCGTCCATCGTGTCGATGAGCGCCATGTCGGCTTCAGAAAGTTCGAAGTCGAAGACATCCGCGTTGGCAAAAATGCGGTCCGGCTGTGTCGATTTCGGGATGACACTGATGCCCTGCTGGACGAGGTAGCGGAGGCCGATCTGTGCTTCAGTGCGTACATACTTTCTGCCAGCTGCTGCATAATCTCACGGTTCAGATAAAGACCTCTTGCGAGCGGCGCATACGCTTGAACGGCGATTCCATGTGAACGGCAGAAAGCGATGAGCGGTTTCCGGTTCCAGAGCGGATGGCATTCGATCTGGTTGACGGCCGGGATGACGCCGGAAAATTCAAAGAGGGCGGTAAGGTGCGGCTCCTCGAAGTGCTGACGCCGATCGAATTTTGCACGCCCGGATTCGCGGAGTTTTTCGAGTGCGCGCCACGTCTCCGGGTAGCAGCCCGGCACCGGCCAGTGAATCAGGTAAAGATCAACGTAGTCGAGACGGAGACGGTCGAGGCTGCGGTTGAAGGCACCTTCGATATCACCGACCCGCTGCGCGGTATTCCATACCTTTGTGGTAATGAAAAAAATTTTCCCGCGGAATTCCGCTTGCGCGGATCCCGCGGCCGATGCTGTCCTCGTTTTTATAGGAGGAGGCGGTATCGATCAGACGGTAGCCGTATTTTGCCGCGGTGACAATTGCTTTTCTGCCTCTTTTTCGTCGATTTGTAAGTGCCAAGCCCCCAGAAGCGGCATCGCTCTGCCGTCGTTCAATGTAATGGTTGGAATAGAAAGTGCCATAAAAACCCTCCGTATCTTGAATCAAAAAAAGATTCTGCCGTATTTCTCTCATAATTATGTTTAGTATAACATGAAAATTTAAAGAAATCAGACCAAATATATTAAAAAAGTTTAACACAATCGGGAAATGAAAAAAATAACAAGCCATGCAAGAAAAAAGAAGGATGCCAGGACGGCCTGTATGGCGAATTGTACAGAAATTTTGTGGAGGCCGTATTGATTTTGTGCATGAAATAGAGTATAATAAATTTGAATTGATATTTATTTATCATTCCCTGTACAATCTGCAGGACGTTTCAGGAAAACAAAAGCGGACGAAACGGACGGCAGAGCAGAAAAACGGGGACAGAGGAGGCCATATTATGCATTTATTATATGACGAGAATGGAAATCCCATTCCGCACGGAGCTCACGACGAGCACCATCATCACCATGACCATCATCACGAGGGAGAAGACTGCGGACATGCCTGCAATGCATGCGGTTCCGAAGAAAAATGCAAGGACGAGAATCTTGCCCTTTTAACCTATATGCTGCAGCACAATGAACATCACGCAGCAGAACTCGACGAGATGGCCGACAAACTGGAAAAAGCCGGAATGGCGGACGCCGCAAAACAGATCAGGGAGGGAGTATCCGATTTCCAGAAAGGCAATATGCGCCTGTCCCTTGCACTGACACTTGTAAAAGAGCATTTGAAAGAAGTTAAGTAGAGGAGGCGTAAGCTATGTGCCTTGCAACGGTATACAAAAATCCGGAAAACACAGTTGTCTGTAAAAATGTGAGCCGCATCGATGTCGATGGAGAATACGTTCTGATCCGTGACATCATGGGTGAGGAGATCAGACTGCAGGGTAAGATCAAAATGGTAGATCTTGCAAACAGCATTGTAGAGCTGGACTGTGAATGATAATTGGTTGACGGAACCAGTTATTCTATAAAAGCGGTTTTAGGCCCCCGGGTTCTGCAAATCGGAACAAACAGAACAAGCGAACCGGGACTTAGAATAGGAATATATCATATTAAAGCGGAGGTAAATTGAATTATGAAACTTTCAGAAGAGATGAAAAACAAGACCCTTCTGTCTTTTGAGCTGTTCCCGCCAAAGACAGAGAAGGGACTGCAGAATCTGCCGGGTACCATCGACCACCTGATGAAATATAACCCGTCTTACATTTCCTGTACATACGGAGCAGGCGGCGGAAACGTCGGAGCAAACCGTGAAGTATGTCAGATGATCAAAAATGCCGGAACCACACCGGTTACTCATTTCACCGTTATCAAAAACACAAAAGAAGGAATTAAAGAACAGCTGGATCAGTATCTGGCTGACGGCGTAGACCATATGCTGGCACTGCGCGGAGATATTCCGCTTGGTGAGACTACAACCTGTGGTGACTTTGACTATGCTACCGATCTTGTAAAATTCGTACGTGATACCTACGGCGATAAATTTGAAATCGCTGTTGCAGGTTCACCGGAAGGCCACATCTCCTGCAGAAGTCTGGAGTCTGATATCGCAGTTCTGAAACAGAAACAGGACAACGGAGCAGACTACATCATGACACAGCTCTGCTGGGATATGGAGCAGTTCAAATACTGGCTCGATGCAATCCGTAAAGCAGGAATCACCATGCCGGTAGACGTTGGAGTTATGCCGATCCTGGATCAGGCAGCTACCATCAACATGGCACTTTCCAGAAACGGCTGTGTTATGGACAGAGAGCTTTCCAGAATGATCTCCAGACACTGGCTGTTCCCGAACCCATTTGCAGCAAAAGATGCAGAGGGCAAACCGTTCGACGTATTCTACGACAAGAAAGTTGCAGAGTTCAAAGAAGAGGGTATCGAATATACCGTAAAACAGATTGATGCATACCGTGCACTTGGTGTCAATGGAATTCATCTGTATGCACTGAATAAATGGAAAGACGTATCTGAAATCATCGACAGATCCGGCCTTTGCACACTGGTTTAATGAATTAATTACTTGAATTTGGGAGGCATCCGATTTTTATGGCACACGTAATAGCTGTCGCCGGAAAAGGCGGCGTTGGAAAAACAACATTATGCGGCTTGCTGATCCAGTATCTCTGCGAGTCAGGAAAAGGTCCTGTTCTTGCAGTTGATGCGGACGCAAACTCAAACCTGAATGAGGTACTCGGTGTAGAAGTAGAAGCTACCCTTGGAGATATCCGGGAGGAGATTGCCCGTGCAGAGATGGCATCCAAAAACCCGATTCCGGCAGGTATGAGCAAGGCAGATTATGCGGAATTTAAATTTGCAGGCGCTCTGACTGAGGAAGATGATTTTGACCTGCTTGTGATGGGAAGAACACAGGGAAAAGGCTGCTACTGCTTCGTCAATGGACTTCTGCAGAATCAGCTTGCAAAGCTGTATCCGAATTACCCCTTCATGGTTGTGGATAACGAGGCAGGCATGGAGCATATCAGCCGTGGTATACTTCCGGGAATGGATACAGCTATTTTGGTCAGTGACTGCTCAAGAAGAGGAGTACAGGCCGCTGCGAGAATCGCGGAGCTGATCAAAGAATGCGATATGAAGCCGAAGCAGGTAGGACTGATCGTAAACCGTGCGCCGAATGGCGTGTTAAATGAGGGAACCCGTGAGGAAATTGAAAAACAGGGATTAACTCTCCTTGGCGTTGTTCCGCACGATGATCAGGTTTATGAATATGACTGTGACGGAAAACCAACCGTACGTCTGCCGGAAGACTCTCCGGTACGCGCGGCATTAAAGAAAATCGTAGAAAACCTTGATTTATAAAAACAGAGAATCTGCCCTCCGCTTTGTACACGCTGCAGACGGAGGGATATTTCAAAAGTAAAATATCCCCCATGGGAGGATGTTTTTACCATAAAAATATTAAAATACAATCTTGAGGAGGACAAGATGAGCGAATTCAAATTAACAAGCGTAGAAGAATTCGAACAGGCCACGAATGAGCTCCTGGAAAATGGTGCAAAGGTTGGCGCTGACGCATGGCAGTTTCGTGTAAAAAACCAGACCCCGCACTGTAAATTCGGTGAGCAGGGAACCTGCTGTCGTATCTGTACGATGGGACCTTGCCGTATTACACCAAAGGCACCGAGAGGAATCTGCGGATGCGATGTACACGGTATTGTAGGACGTAACTTCCTGCGCTTTACAGCAGGCGGTTCCGCAACACATTCCGATCATGGCCGTGAGATCTGCCACACACTGCATGAGGCTGATCCAAACGGAAACTACAAAGTAAAAGATCCGGAGAAACTGATCCGTATCGCAAAAGAGTGGGGCGTAGAGACAGAAGGAAAAGATATTTACGATCTGGCACATGAGATGTCCGAGCTGGCTCTTTTAGAGTATGGTAAACCGTTTGGAACACAGAGATTCCTGAAACGTGCTCCGCAGCACACACAGGAAATCTGGGAGAGAGAAGAAATCGCACCGCGTGCGATTGACCGTGAGGTTGCATGTTCTCTTCATATGACTCATATGGGATGTTCTTCCCTTCCGGAAGCACTCGTTCGCCAGTCCCTTCGTTCCGGACTTTCCGATGGATGGGGCGGCTCCATGATGGGTACCGAGTTCTCTGACGTACTGTTCGGAACTCCAAAGCCGATCGAAACCGAGGCAAACCTTGGTGTTATGAAAGAAGATGAAGTAAATATCATCGTTCATGGCCATGATCCGTCACTTTCCGAGATGATCTGCGAATACGCAGACGATCCGGAGATGATCGCATATGCAAAAGAAATGGGAGCAAAGGGAATCAACGTGGCAGGTGTCTGCTGTACTTCCAATGAAGTAGCAATGCGCCGCGGCGTGCCGATGGCAGGTAACTTCCTGCAGCAGGAAAACGTGGTACTGACCGGTGCCTGCGAGGCCATCGTTGTTGACGTACAGTGTATTTTCCCGGCCCTTGGACCTTTAAGCAAATGTTTCCATACTAAATTCGTTACCACCAGCCCGATTGCGCAGATGCCGGATGCAGAATACATTCGTTTCAACGCAAAAACAGCAGGTGAGAATGCAAAAGCCATCGTAAAAATGGCAATTGAAAACTTTAAAAACCGGAAACCGGAGCTGGTACATATCCCGCATATGAAGCAGAAAGCAACCGTTGGATACTCTTTTGAGTCCATCATCAAGACTCTGGATAAAGTAACCAATTCCCAGGTTGACCAGACCGGAACTCTGATGCCGCTGTGGCAGTGTGTGGCATCCGGCGTTATCCGCGGTGCAGTTGCCATGGTAGGATGCAACAACCCGAAAGTCCGTCCGGACACCGCTCACATCGAGCTGATGAAGAAGCTGATCGCGCACGACGTTATCATCGTTGCTTCCGGATGCTCTGCACAGGCAGCAGCAAGAGCAGGTCTGATGGACAAACGTGCTAAAGATCTCTGCGGTGCAGGTCTGAAACGTGTCTGTGAACTGGCTGATATCCCACCGGTACTCCACATGGGATCCTGCGTTGATATCTCCCGTATGATGGTTCTTGTAGCAGAACTTGCTAAAATCGGTAATGTCAATATTTCCCAGCTTCCGGTTGTCGGATGTGCTCCGGAGTGGATGTCTGAGAAAGCAGTTTCCATCGGAAACTATGTTGTAGCAACCGGTATCGATACTTACCTTGGCGTAGAGCCGTATGTATCCGGATCCACTGAGGTAACAGGACTTCTGACCAACGGTGTCCGCGACTGGGTTGAGGCAGCTTACACAGTAGAAAAAGACATCGACAAGCTGGGCGATGCAATGCTCGCACGAATCGAAGAGAAACGTGCCGCACTCGGCGTATAAAAAGGACAGGGCGGTCCCTGACGTAAAAAGAGACCGCCCTTTTTGAAGTGAAAAGGTGTAAAATGAAAATAGCAGTAACTGGAAAGGGTGGCGTAGGAAAAACAACCATCGCAGCGACCCTTGCAAGACTTTATGCAGAAGAAGGCCATCCGGTTCTGGCTGCAGATGTCGATCCGGATGCCAATCTGGGCCTTGCGCTTGGATTTCCGGAAGAAATCCTCGATTCGATCGTTCCGATTACCAAAATGAGAAAACTGATCGAAGAGCGCACCGAGGCAAGTGCAGACAACCGGTTTTACAAGATAAATCCGAGAGTAAGTGATATCCCCGATAAATACAGCAAAGAGTACAATGGAGTCAAACTCCTGACGCTTGGCACCGTGGAGACGGCCGGAAGCGGCTGTGTCTGCCCGGAGCATGTGATGCTGCGGAGAATCATCAACAGCCTGGTCCTTCACAGAGGGGATGTTGTCATCCTCGACATGGAAGCAGGCCTTGAGCATCTGGGAAGAGGAACGACGGAGGGCATGGATATGTTCATCGTAGTCATCGAGCCGGGTGCAAGAAGTATTCAGACCTATAAGAATGTCAAACGTCTGGCCGAAGAGCTTGGCGTTCATCAGGTTCATGTCGTGGCAAACAAAGTACGCGACGAAAAAGATGAGGCATTCATACAGGACCGTATCCCCCCGGAGGATCTTCTGGGCATGGTCCACTACAACCCGGAAATTATGGAAGCGGACAGGGAAGGTTCGTCTCCATATGATTACAGCGCGGCTGCAGTAGAAGAGATACGGAAAATAAAAACAAAATCGATAAGTCAAACATGCCTGGCATGGAAAAAGTGTGATAGGAGGAAAAACACATGACATTATTCGAGAGAGTATTTGGCGGAAATGATGCAGTATACGGTCTTACCGAAGCTGCCATTGATGCCGCAATCGCAGCAAACGGAGAGGAAAAAGCAGTCAGCTTCCCGGACACTGCTTACGCACTTCCGTGTTACTATGCTGTAACAGGAGTAAAGGTTACCAACTTAAAAGAGATGAAAGAGGCTCTTGGCGTGGTAAAATCTCTGATGACAAGAGAAAATCAGCTGAATGATGTATTTATGTCCGGTGTTGCAACTGCACTCTGCGCAGAGTTCATCGAGGCAATTAAATACATCGACGGTGCAAAACCATATGATGAGCCGTGCTACGGCCATTTAAGCGATGCCATCATCCGTGAGCTTGGTGTACCGCTTGTAACAGGCGATATCCCGGGCGTAGCTGTTATCCTTGGAAGCGCTCCGACCGCACAGGAAGGCGTGGATCTGGTTAAGAGCTATCAGGCACAGGGTATTCTTGTAACACTGGTTGGCGGAATCATTGATCAGTGTCAGGAATTAGGATACAAGACCGGCGCAAACGTACGTGTCATCCCGCTTGGAAAAGACGTAACATCTGTAATCCACGTTGTATCCGTAGCAATCCGTGCAGCCCTGATCTTCGGTAACGTAACTGCAGGCGATGCAGGCGCACTGATGACCTACACCAAAGACCGTGTACCGGCATTCGTAAATGCTTTTGCTCCTCTGGATGATGTGATCGTTGCATGCGGCGCTGGTGCGATTGCACTTGGTTTCCCGGTTATCACAAACGATGACAAAGACGTTCCGGCTATTCCGAAGAGTCTCATTATCCAGAAGGACGTTTCCAAATTCAACGCAACTTCTCTGGAAGCCCGCGACATCAAGATTAAAATTACAAACATCGATATCCCGGTTGCATTCGCATCTGCATTTGAAGGCGAAATCATCCGCCGCGGTGATATGCAGGTTGAGTTTGACGGTTCCCGTGTAGACTGCTGCGAGCTGGTTCAGACAAAAGATGCTTCCGAAGTAGAAGATCACAAGATCGAGCTGATCGGACCGGACATCGACGAGTTCGAGGTAGGTTCCAAGCACAGCATTGCATACGTTGTTGAGGTTGCCGGAAAGAGCATGCAGCCGGATTTCGAGCCTGTATTTGAGCGTAAATTCCACAGCTACCTGAACTGCATCGAAGGTGTGATGCATACCGGACAGCGTGATATGATCCGTATCCGTGTCAGCAAAGAAGCTTTCAACGCAGGCTTCCGTGCAAAACACTTCGGAGAAGTTCTGTACGCACAGGTGAAGAACGAGTTCGAGGCTGTTGTTGACAAATGTCAGGTTAAGATCTACACCAATCCGGAAGACTGTACAAAGATCCGTCACGAAATTGCAATTCCGGTATTCGACAAACGTGATGAGCGTCTGTCTACCATGACAGATGAATCTGTACCGGTATACTACAGCTGTATCATGTGCCAGGCATTCTCTCCGAGCCATGTATGTGTTGTTACACCAGAGCGTCTCGGACTTTGCGGTGCTGTTTCATGGCTGGATGCAAAAGCTACCAACGAGCTGGATCCGAACGGACCTTGCCAGGTTATCACAAAAGAAAAAGTAATCGATGAGAGAATCGGTGAGTATGAGGATGTTAACGAGGCTGTTCGTAAGCTTTCCCAGGGTGCTCTTGATGACGTATCCCTGTACTCCATCATGGAAAAACCAATGACATCCTGCGGATGCTTCGAGTGTATCTGTGGTATCGAACCATTCTCCAACGGTGTCTGCATCGCAAACCGTGAGTACGCAGGCATGACTCCTCTGGGAATGACCTTCTCCGAGCTGGCTTCCATGACAGGCGGCGGTGTTCAGACTCCTGGATTCATGGGACACGGCAAACACTTTATCGCTTCCAAGAAGTTTATGAAAGCAGAAGGCGGTGTTGCCCGTATCGTATGGATGCCGAAAGAGCTGAAAGAGCAGGTTGCAGAGAAACTGAATGAGACAGCAAAAGAGCTGTACGGTATCGACAACTTTACCGATATGATCGGTGACGAGACCATCGCAGAAGATCCGGAGACACTGGTTGCATTCCTGACCGAGAAAGGTCATCCGGCACTTGGCATGGATCCAATGATGTAATTCGTATTTTACAGGCTTATCCTGTGAAAGAATAAGCAGACCGGCATGGCTTGGGAGGGGATTCCAAAGCGGAGGAGGAAGCCCTTTCCGGCACATGCCGGCAGCTGTAAAGTGATTTTCTGGAAAAAAAACGGCTGACGAAGAGAAAACGGATACTTTTTGTCAGAAAATCTTGGAAAATATCCTGGTAAATCTTGCATTCTCCGGGAAAAAACGTTAAAATAATAACAGGTATGTCCATGAAGCGGAATCATGGAGATATGCCTGTATGGAATTTATTTTTAAGGAGGCTTTTTTTATGCCGTTTAATCGCAAACCACAAAAGTTTAATGCAGCAATTAAATCCGTTGTAATCGGCAGCGGAGACAAAACCGTAACTCTTGGCGGAGAAAACGTATTACCATTCTATGCTTTCGACGGTGAAATCAAAAACGGACCGAAGGTCGGCGTTGAAATCACAGACCTTGGTATGGAAGGAGAACCGGAAAGCGTAAAAGCATACTATGAAGGTGCAGCTACCATGGGCGAGATTGCAAAAAAAGCAGCAGCTATGGAAGGTGCAGATTTCCTCTGCCTTCGTCTGGCAGGCGGAGACCCGAACGGTCTGAACAAATCGGTAGAAGAACTCATTGAGACAGTCAAAGAGGTTGCTGATGCCGTTGACGTGCCGCTTGTTGTAGAAGGATGTAAAAACGTTGAGAAGGATTCCGAACTGCTCACAAAAGTAGCAGAGGTCCTTCAGGGAAGAAACGTTCTTGTTATGTCCGCAAGAGAAGAAGATTACAAGGCAGTTGGTGCAGCCGCAGGTCTGGCATACAGCCAGAAAGTCGGCGCTGAGTCCGCTGTAGATATCAACCTTGCAAAACAGCTGAATGTTGTTATGACACAGCTTGGTGTCAGCGCAGACAGCATTGTTATGAACGTAGGTTCTGCAGCAGTCGGATACGGATATGAGTACGTAGTATCTACACTGGACCGTATCAAAGCAGCAGCATTATCCCAGGACGATAAAATGCTGCAGATGCCAATTATTACTCCAATCGCTTCTGAGACATGGAATGTAAAAGAGGCAATGGCAACAGAAGAGGAATCTCCGGAATGGGGAAATCAGGAAGTACGAGGAATCTCTATGGAGATTCAGACAGCAGCCGCATCTCTGGCTTCTGGTTCTGATGCAGTTATCCTCAAACATCCACAGTCTGTTGCAACCATTTCCAAAATGATTCGGGAACTGATGTAATCAGTACGTAAGGAAGAGATTAGGAGGATAAAGAATTATGGCATTATCAGGTATTCAGATTTTTAAAATGACCCCAAAGAAAAACTGTAAAGAGTGCGGATGTCCGACCTGTATGGCATTCTCCATGAAGGTTGCACAGGGCGCTATGGATATTTCAGCGTGCCCATATATGTCTGACGACGCTATGGCACAGCTTTCCGAAGCTACCGCACCGCCAATGAAGACGATCAAAGTCGGAACCGGCGACAGTGAGTACACTCTTGGCGGAGAGACGGTCCTCTATCGTCATGAAAAAAACATTTGTAAGCAAAACCCGTTATGCGGTATCTCTCTGCAGCTGCATGTCTGACGAAGAGATCGATGCAAAACTGGAAGAAGACAAAAAAGTTGATTACGACCGTATCGGTGAGCGTATGTGCGCAGAGATGCTGTATGTAAACTATGCCGGAAATGGCGTAGACAAATACGTATCTCTTGTAACGAAAGCAGCAGCAACCGGAAAAGTTCTGGTACTTGGCTGTGAGGACGCAGACGCTGCAAAAGCTGCTCTGGAAGTATGCAAAGCAGGCAAACCGATCCTGAATGGTGCAAATGCATCTAACTACGAAGAGATGAGCAAACTTGCCACAGAGGCAGGCGTTGTTCTCGGCGTAAGTGGCGCAAACATTGATGAGCTTCACGACACCGTAGAAGCAATCGAGAAACTCGGCAACAAGAACCTTGTTCTTGATACCACAGAAGCGACCATCAAAGAGACCTTTGCTACTACCGTACAGGTAAGACGTGCATCCTTAAAGGATACAGACCGTACCTTTGGTTATCCGTCTATTGTAAATCTGGCAAAAAATTGCACAGGGCGACAGATATATGCAGCAGGCACTGCTTTCCCTGTTCACCATGAAATACGGTTCCATTATTGTTCTTGAGGAAATGGGATACGCAGAGGCACTTCCGGTATTCGGACTTCGCCAGAACGTATTTACCGATCCGCAGAAACCGATGAAAGTAGAGCCGGGCATCTACCCGCTGAACGGCGCAGATGAAAATTCGATCTGCCTGACCACAGTAGACTTTGCTCTGACCTATTTCCTGGTATCCGGAGAGCTCGAGAGATCCGGAGTTCCGGTAAACCTTGTAATCAACGACGCCGGCGGACTTTCTGTACTGACATCCTGGGCAGCAGGTAAATTCTCCGGTAACTCTATCTCCAAATTCTTCAAAGAGAATGTAGAAGATAAAGTAAAATCCAGAAAAGTTATCATTCCTGGTAAAGTAGCCGTATTAAAGGGCGACATTGAGTCCAAACTTCCTGGATGGGAAGTAATCGTTGCTCCGCTTGAGGCAGTTCAGCTTGTGAAATTCATGAAAGATCTGCAGGCAAACGGAGAACTGTAATACATAAAAATTCCGGGAGGAACTCCAGACAAGCGGAGTTCCTTCCGTGAAAAAAAACTAATTATGGGGGGAATTCCCCAAAAGAAAAGGAGAAGAGATATGGCAAAATTTGTAACCATCGGCGAAAGACTTTCCGTTACAGCTCCTACTGTAAACAAAGCATTCGCAGCAAGAGATGAAGAGCCAATTTTAAAGAGAGCAAAACAGCAGCTGGATGCTGGTGCCGTTTACCTTGATGTAAACATCGGACCGGCTGAGAATGATGGAGAAGACATCATGAAATGGGCTGTTGAGCTGCTGCAGAGCAATTTTGACAATGTTCCGCTGGCTCTGGATACATCCAACAAAAAAAGGCAATTGAGGCTGGTATCTCTGTATACAACCGTTCCAAAGGAAAACCGATCGTAAACTCTGCAGATGCTGCAGGAAGAATCGAGTACGTTGACCTTGCGGCTGCAAACGATGCAATCGTTATTGCACTTTGCAACGGTGAAGGAATTGCAAAAGATAACGACGAGCGTATGATGTACTGCCAGACCCTTCTGGAAAGAGGTATGGAGCATGGCATGGAGCCGACAGATCTGTGGTTTGACCCGCTGTTCCTGGTTGTAAAAGGAATGCAGGACAAACAGATGGAAGTTCTTGAGTGCATCAAGATGTTCAGCGATATGGGACTGAATTCTACCGGCGGACTGTCCAACAACTCCAACGGTATGCCGAAAAACATCCGTCCGATCATGGATTCCGCACTTGTAGCTATGGCTATGATGCAGGGTCTGACCAGTGCCATCGTTAACCCGAATGACCTGAGACTGATGGAGACCATTAAATCCTGTGACGTATTCAAAGGCAACACTCTGTATGCAGATTCTTATCTGGAGCTTTAATCTTTAAATCTCGCAGGTTTTCCCCTGATGGTGCCGCAGCGTTTGCGAAAACCTGAGGCACCATCAGGGGTTTTTCTATCTAAAAGCGGAAAAAAAACAGCGGAGAATATATACGACTGGGGGATTTACAGATTATGGCAAAAGTAACCTTTCGATTTGAAGAGGGAGAACCGGTAGTCACCTACGCAACCGAGGGTGAGCGCCTTCTTGAAGTAGCGCAGAAGAGCAATGTGCCGATCGATGCACCGTGTTCCGGAAACGCATCGTGCGGTAAATGCCGCGTTCGTCTTGTGAGCGGTGAGCTGGATTCCAAAATAACCCGCCATATTTCTGAGGAAGAATATCAGAATGGCTGGAGACTGGCGTGTGTCAGCACCGTCAAAGGCGATGTTGAAGTGGAAGTGCCGGACATTGCATCCGCTTACCGGAGCCGCATGAAAGTGGCAGACCTTAGTTCACCGAGTGAAATTGCAATTTTTGAAGATACGAAAAAGAAAATTACAGACGCCGGCCTGGAGCTGAAAAACAGCATGCAGGTGATTACAATCTCAATGGAAGAGCCTACTCTGGATGATACGATGCCGGATAACGAGAGAGTAACCTGGGCTGTACAGGCAGCGACGGGGCTTGACCGGGTACGGATTCCGTACTCTGTACTGAAAAAAATGCCGGTGTCCTTCGGGAATCCCATTTTCAGGCACAGTGTGTCGTCCGGGTTACGGCAAATGACGTCTTTTTATACGATATGCTTCCGATGGAAGCAAAAGCAGTTGTCGGCGGTCTCGTTGTCGACATTGGAACAACGACAGTTTCTGCACTGATCGTGGATATGCTGAGCGGAGAAATCCTGGCAAAAGCCTCTTCCGGAAACGGACAGATCCGGTATGGTGCGGATGTTATCAACCGTATCATTGAATCCCAGAAACCGGGAGGCCATGAAAGACTGCAGAATGCAATCATCAAAGAAACCTTAAACCCGATGATTTCCAACATGTGCCGCGCAGCGAAAATCAGCAGTCAGCAGATTTACCGTGCGGCGATTGCCGGAAACACTACCATGGAGCATCTGATGATGGGCATCAATGCAGATCCGCTTCGGATGGAGCCGTATATTCCGGCCTTCTTTAAGACAAACTCACTGTTTGCATCGGATGTCAATCTTGCGATTCATCCGGACGCCCATATCATTCTGGCACCGAACATCGGAAGCTATGTGGGCGGAGATATTACTGCCGGCGCGTTGGTCAGCATGATCTGGAACCGGCCGGAGATGAGTCTCTTTATTGACCTTGGTACCAATGGCGAGCTTGCATTTGGAAACTCTGACTTTATGGTAAGCTGTGCCTGCTCGGCCGGACCGGCCTTTGAGGGCGGCGATATCAGCTGTGGCATGCGTGCGACCGACGGTGCGATTGAAAAATGTACGATCGATCCGGAAACGATGGAACCTTCGTACCATGTTATCGGAGATGAGGGTACGAAACCGATCGGCCTTTGCGGTTCTGGTATCATCGATGTGATTGCGGCGCTGTTCCGCGCGAAGATGGTCAATCCGAAGGGTAAATTTATCCGTGAGGGAAAGCGGATCCGCCACGACAAATATGGCATGGGAAGCTATGTCATTGCGTTCGAGGAGGAGGCTGGAAGTGTCCGCGATGTTGAGATTACCGAGGTCGATATCGACAACTTTATCCGCGCCAAGGGCGCGATTTTCTCAGCGATCCGTACGATGCTGAACTATCTGGATATGGATGTTTCCATGATCGAGGAGGTTTACGTAGCGGGCGGTATCGGAAGCGGCATCAACATGAAAAATGCCGTTACCATCGGTATGTTCCCGGACATCCCGCTGGAAAAATTCCATTACATCGGCAACTCTTCCCTGACTGGCGCGTATTCGATGCTCTTATCGACAGCGGCAGAGAAGAAGACGTACGAGGTTGCCCGGAACATGACGTATCTGGAGCTCTCGACCGTACCGACGTATATGGATGAATTTGTAGCGGCCTGCTTCCTGCCGCACACGGACACAGCGATGTTCCCGTCTGTAGAAGTATAAAAACGGAAGTGAGAACCTTTTTTTGAGAGGAATTGGATTCACATGGCAGTAGACTTGAATTACGAAAAAGACAGCAAAGAACGGATTCCCTATGAACATTACCTGGAAGTATACCAGAACGCGGATCCGGCGGAGATTTCCAGCCGGTGTAATGTACCATATGACGCCGAAAAACACGAGTTTACGGTATCCCTGATGGGTGTTTCCTACCGGATTTCCTGGCCGGAGTACCGCGTGCAGCATCTTGGAGATGACGGCACAGACGGTCCGGTGATCGGCTGGTATCCGCTCGAGGAGAAGCCGAATGCAAAAATTCTGGTGTTGCGCTATCTGACCGAGGGCGGAGCTGCCCCATCCACCGGAAAATTCCTGACATACCGGGAGATTCCGTGGGGAGAGGTTTATTTTAAGCAGTTCCAGGGAAGATGCCTGTTCCGTCTGGCCTTTGGCTTTGGCGGAAAGCTCGACAAATTCCGTGAGATCATGGAGCGCGTCGGTGCACAGGCGATTTCATCCGGAGATGTCGGATATGAGCTGGAGTTTATGAAGGGTCTTTTTGTCCGCCTGATTTTATGGGCGGGAGATGATGAATTTCCGCCGTCCGCACAGATTCTCTTTTCGGACAATTTCCCGGCTGCATTTACGCAGGGAGAAGATATGGCGGTTGTGGGAGATGTCACAATTGATATGCTGAAGGCTCTGGCTGCAAAATAGTTATGGTTTGAGGCCATCAGGATGGCTTCTGGATCGAAAAAAATAAGCGGAGGAAAATAACATGGGATTTTCAACAGTACCTTGCAATGAGTTTGTAGAAGTGCTCGGTTCCAAAGCACCGGTTCCGGGCGGTGGCGGAGCTTCTGCACTGGTTGGCGCTGTCGGCACAGCGCTTGGCAACATGGTTGGTGCGCTGACAGTAGGTAAAAAGAAATATGCGGATGTCGAAGAGGAAATGAAAGAGCTGATGGCGAAAGCAACCACGCTTCAGGACGAACTGCTTCACCTGATCGAGCGCGATGCAGAAGTATTCGAACCGCTCTCCAAAGCATACGGCATGCCGCGCGAGACAGAGGAGGAGAAGGCAGAAAAAGCAAGAGTCATGGAGATTGTGCTGAAGGATGCCTGCTCTGTTCCAATGGAAATTATGGAAAAATGCTGCGAAGCAATCGACCTGATCGTAGAATTTGCAGCAAAAGGTTCTGCACTTGCGATCAGTGACGCAGGTGTTGGCGCAGCATTCTGCAAAGCAGCCTTAGAGGGTGCTTCCCTGAATGTATATATCAACACGAAATCTATGAAAAACCGGGAATATGCAGAAGAACTGAATCGAAAATGCGATGAAATGCTTGCGGTCTATACCGTAAAAGCAGACGAGATTTTTCGGAACGTACTGGGAAGACTGAAAGCCTGAAAACAAACGGCCAGAGAAGCTTCCCGGCAGCAAGCGGGTTGAAAAAGGAGTTCTCTTTGACCGAAAAGAAAAGCGGAGGATAAAAAAATGGCAAAATTAGGTTACATTGGACTTGGAAACATGGTAAGCCAATGAGCAATCGTCTGCTTGATGCAGGAAAGGATCTTACAGTATGGAATCGTACTGCATCCAAGGCAGATGAACTGGTAGCAAAAGGTGCCAAACTTGCGGCAACACCAAAGGAAATCGGCGAAAATTGCGATATTATTTTCATCTGTGTTTCTGACGGGCCTACATTAAAATCCGTAACACAGGGCGAGGATGGTGTAGTTGCAGGATTGACAGCAGGAAAAATCGTGATCAACATGAGTACTGTTGCTCCGGCTGAGTCCGAGGAACTGAATGCTGCAGTAGAAGGCGCAGGATGTAAACTGATCCGTGGACCGGTTACAGGAAGTACTATGCTGGCACAGAACGGAACACTTGGTATTCTTGCTTCCGGCGATAAGGATACTTATGATATTGTGCTTCCTTATTTTGAAATTCTTGGCAAAAACCAGTTCTATCTTGGCGATGCAGAGCAGGCTGTTGTATTGAAACTTGCAATCAATACAATGATCGCATCTACCATGCAGATTGAAGCAGAAGCAGTTGTATTATCCGAAAAAGCAGGACTGGATGTTGCTCAGGTCTGTGAAGTTATTGCAGGTTCTGCAGCAGGTTCACCACTTTGCGGATACAAAGCAAAATTAATCGCAGAGGGCGAATATGCACCGGCATTTACTGTAAAACTGATGATGAAAGATCTGGATCTTGCGTTTGATGCAGCAAAACAGTATGGCGTATCCATGCCTGCTACAGCAATCACAAGACAGCAGCTTCAGGCAGCTTCTGCAACAGGCAGAGCAGAGAAAGATTTCTCTATTCTGACACAGGTTCTGGAAGATGCATGTGGATATAAGAGATAACAGGTAACAGATAAACAAAACAGGAAATATTGAATAAAAAGATTAAGATGATATGGGGGATATTATTATGAGCTTTAAAGCATATGTACAGAATTTTTATGATATGAGAGATATGGCACCGGTTCAGCACGTAGGCGCACATTCCAGACCGTTTGCAAATGCGGCAAAGATGGGCTATGATCCGGCAGGAACAGAGTGGACATATCAGTATTTTTCAACCTGTGAGATTACATATGGCGGAGCTGCATTAATCGCAAACCACGGTCCGGCAGATCACATTTTCTACATTCTGGAAGGTGAAGGATATTCCATGATGAACGGAAAACGTTATGCTTACAAAGCAGGCGATATCATGTGGACACCAGGTAATTATGACCATGAGATGTATCCGGACGGAACAGCAAATCTGAAATTCCTTGTTACACTCTGTCCAAGAGGATTTAAACAGTCTGAGCCGTATATCAAGAACGTAAATGATGCAAAAGTAACAGAAAAGAAGGCGTAA
>ENA-OQET01000653-OQET01000653.1-human-gut-metagenome-genome-assembly--contig:-NODE-653-length-17522-cov-4.335326_pt1 | contig 17522 bp, 19 predicted proteins | sample MGYA00242800_ERZ504645 | MGnify/ENA primary metagenome ERZ504645 (study PRJEB26092, sample SAMD00036308) | human gut metagenome | host: Homo sapiens | study: EMG produced TPA metagenomics assembly of... | reverse complement strand
CCAGGATCGTTGCACGTGAGCAGGCATCAATCATAGACGTCGGCTCATCGGCAAGCAGAATCTTTGGTTTCAGAAGGAAAATACGTGCAATCATCAGTCGCTGCATCTGGCCTCCTGACAGCTCAAATGGATATTTGTTTGTCAGTTCTGCGTATTTTAAGTTTACAAAGCTGCAGGCCTCTGTCATCAGACGTTCTTTTTCTTCTTTCGGCAGATTCTTGTCACCGCGCATATTAATGCAATCCAGCAGAACAGAATCTACACGTTTAAACATATTGTAGGAAGCAAACGGATCCTGGAAAATCGCCTGAATTCCCTTCCAGTACTCTTTTTTCTTCTTTCCGTTCGAAATGTCTCTTGGTTTACCCTGGAAATCAATTTCACCTTCCGTTACGCTGATCAGCCCGAGCAACATCTTCGAAAGGGTTGTTTTTCCGGATCCGGATTCTCCTACGATAGAAACAAATTCACCTTCATGAAAATCGAAATCAACATGGTCTACAGCGACCGTTTTTGCATCGCCAAAGCCAAACACTTTCGTTACGCCTCTTCCGGAGAGGCATGGTTTTAATTCTTTACCATCACGCATTTGCATACACCTCCCGAACCTTTCTCTCAGACATCAGGCAGCGGTACTCTCTTCCGTTCGGCAGTTCGATGACCTCTGGTTTCATACCGCGGCAGGTTGGCTGTGCATAAGGACAGCGGTCTGCGAAACGGCAGCCCTCCGGCGGATGCTTCAGGTTTGGCGGAGTTCCCGGAATTGCAGTCAGCTTCTGTTCTCTTACACCTTCCTCCGGAACGATGATCGATCCCATCAGACCTTTGGAATATGGATGCAGCGGATCGAATACCATTTCTTTGCGGTACCTTTTTCTACAATCTGTCCAGCATACATAACCATAATATCATCGGTTACGTTGTAAAGAAGCGGCAGCTCGTGTGTGATGAAGATCATGGATTTGATAAATCCTTTTTCCATCAGATCACGCATCATTTTAATAACCATTTTCTGGGAAGTTACATCCAGCGCGGACGATGGCTCATCGGCGATCAGTACCTTCGGAGAAAGAATGGTCGAAATTGCGATAACGGTTCTCTGTTTCATACCTCCGGAAAGCTCAACCGCATGCTTTTGCAGTACCTCCTCCGGCAGGCCTAAGATCTGAAAACGTTCTTTTGCCAGATCATAAATATCCTTTCTCGGCATTTTCGGATCATGCGCATGAATAACGTCTTCTACAAATCGGATGATTTTCTGTGTCGGGTTCAGAGCATTCATTGCTGCCTGCGGAATGTAGGCGATCTCATTGCCCAGAATATTTTTTCCGGACATCGTCTGGTTTCATTCCGGAAATTTTTCTTCCATCTACGATAATATCGCCGCTGATGTAGTGAAGCGGTGCGAAATAATAGCCCATCAGGGACAGTGCCAGCGTCGATTTACCACAGCCGGACTCACCTGCTACACCGAGGGATTTTCCCTCCTCAATCTTCAGGGAGACTCCGTCTACGGCGTATACATCTTCATGAAAACGAGTTACATATTTCGTTTTCAGATTGTTTACTTCCAGCATTACTTTTCCCATAGCTGCCTCCTTAGTCTCTTAACTGCGGGTTGAATACCTGGTCAAGACCGGTGTTCATCAGGTTAAGAGAGAATGAAATAAGTGCGATTACAAGAATAACCGGGAAATATGCCCACCATGCACCGTTTAAGTGTGCATTGTACTGGGTTGCCCATTGCATCATAAGACCAAGTGTTGCAGTCTTTGTGGTTGCCGGTCCAAGTCCGATCATAGAAAGCTGTGCCTCTGCCAGAATTCCGGAGGAAATCTGGAGAATGAAGGCCATAACAACGTAGGATGCAACGTACGGAAGGATGTCGGTAAGGACAATCCGCAGCATGCTGTGGCCGGACAGTTTGGAAAGGTTTACATGGTCACGGTTTCGAAGAGAAATAACCTGGGAACGTACAGAACGTGTTGTCCACGGCCATGCGGTAATTCCGATCAGGAGTGCCACCATCATGATTCCCCTCTGAGACTCACCTACGCTGTAGGAGATGAGGATCAGGAGAACGAAGGATGGGATAACGGTGAACAAGTTGGTAAAGAACAGAATCAGGTTGTCCACAAAACCTCCAAGGTAACCTGCAAGAAGTCCGAGGAACAGTCCGATCACAGTTGCAATGATTCCCGCAACCAGACCAATTTTCAGGGATGAACCTGTTGCAGAGATCAGCTCAGTCAAAACATCACGACCAAAGTTATCTGTACCAAGAACAAAGTTCTGACGGTTAATGACATCTTTTCATTGATGTACTGCTTGCTGTCGATGCTCTGAACCTCTTCCAGCTCACCGGTCTCTTCATTTTCTCGGCAATAATGGTTGGAACATCCTCTAAAATACCGTCGATTTCGTTGTCAAGACGCTGATATTTTTTCTTTTTTGCTGCGATAAGGCCTTTCTGTTCTGCATTTGGGTCATATTTTTCCTCCCAGAGAGCAATCAGACCTTCTGCATCGGTAACATCGATTTCACTGGCATCTACACCGCCGTATTTTTCCAGCCATTCTGCCATCATAGAACGGTTGTCCATTGTCAGTTTGCTTTCAACGATGGATGCGGTTGCATCAACATTCATCTTATACGTTTTGCCGGAATTTACGGTGTCCTGAATCGAAAGATAGGTACCCGGTTTGAAAAAAGTTTCCGTTTCCGATCATTGCCAGCGGATCTTTTGCCACAACAAGCGGATAGATGATAATAGTCAGGAGAATTGCCAAGAAGATTACAAATCCTGTCACGAATTTTCCTGAATGAAAAATCTGTTTGATTGTATTTTTCATAGCGTATTCTCCTTTCTAATCCTGCTGGGATGCTTTGACACGTGGGTCAATGACTGCATACAGAAGTTCAACAAGCAGGTTGGCCAGCAGAACCATGATAGTAATGATTAACGTACAGGCAGAAAGCAGCGGATAATCCTGGCCGGTAACTGCTGAGAGCATCGTTGTTCCAAGTCCCGGATAACTGAATACCATCTCAGCTACCAGGTTGCCGCCTATCATGGTACCAAGGGACATTGCAAGACCGGTGATCTGCGGAAGCATTGCGTTACGGAACACATATTTCACAATCGTATGATCCTTGATTCCAAGGAAACGACTGTATTTTACATAGTCGGCATTCAATTCATAAATTGACATTGAACGCATACCAATAGCCTGGCCGCCGATCGTGATGATTACGATAGACCAGAACGGCAACTGGTAATGTGAAAGCACAGATTTCATAAAAGCAAGGCTCATATGCGGAATCATACTGCTCGCATAGCCGCCTGCTGCAGGTGCAATATGTAATTTCAGTGAGAAAACAAATAAAAGTACGGTTGCCATACCAAAGGCAGGTACGTTACTGATAAACAGGAATGCCGGAAGGATTGCCTTGTCGAAAACACCTTTCATGTAAGCTGCAATTGCACCAAGCAGGTTACCAAGAATCCATCCAACAATAATGGCCGGAAGCTGTAAACATATGGTCCACAGAACCGAACTGGAAATAATATCGGATACGGTACGCGGATACTGGCTGAAAGAAATGCCGAAATCACCGCGAAGTGCATTTTTTACCCAGGTAAAAAACTGGACATACATTGGTTTGTTAATACCAAATTTCGCTGCATAGTCTTCATATACTTTCTGAATTGCAGTCGCATCGGTCATACCTTCTACCGATTTGGACGCAATAGTTGAAACCGGATCGCCCGGCATCAGACGCGGAAGAATGAAGTTCAGCAGCACTGCAAAGACTAACGTCAAAAGATACCACATGATCTTCTGCGTATAATACTTTTTCATTCCTTTCATAGAGGAACCCTCCTTCTGATTTTGTAAAAGCGGCCGGAGCACCCCGGCTCCGGCCGCCTCTGTTACAATTCAGTGTGTGCTTTCTTTCTGTTTGGCAAATCAGCCGTCAATCAGTTCCAGATTGTACAGTGCTGCTACGCCATAACCATCGGTGCAGTCCATCGGAGGAACATTGGTTCCATCGTCTTTCTGCGGATAGTTGGTCCATACGGACTCGTTTACTTCGTGGAATACCTGCGGTCTGTACATCAACGGTACACACGGGCAATCTTCCAGCATAATCTTGGAAAGTTCTGTATAGTAATCTTTCAGTTTTGCATCATCGGTCTCATGAGGAATTGCTGCAAGGATTTCATCTACACGGTCGTTCTGATAATGACCGAAGTTACCACTGAAGTTAACCTCAAGATCGTTGTAATCAGAGCTCATGAAGAAACGGCATCTCATGTACGGGTTGGCAACTGATGTACCAGGACCGGACTGCATGGTGATTTCGAAGTTTCCGGTGCTGTAATCGGTGCTAAAGTTTGCTGCTTCCGGGAAGTAGGTCTCAATGTTGATACCAATATTCTTTCCTGCTGCTGCTACGATTTCAAGGGTTGCATTCCAGTCAGACCATCCTGTCGGGCACTCAGCCTTATAGGAAAGGTTCTTTCCGTTGTACTCACGGATTCCGTCTCCGTCGGTGTCTACGATTCCGGCATCGTCCAGAAGCTTCTTAGCACCTTCTACATCGGCATTGGACCACTGATACTCTTTTAAGGCATCCTGATCCACCATAGCCTGCTCAGCATCGGTCGGGTTCATGACAGAACGTGGAACATCTGCGAAGGTAGGAGACTGTCCGGACATTGCTGAAGAAATAACCTGATCGTAGTCAACTGCCATAGCGATTGCCTTACGAACAGCTACCTGATCCAGTCCTTCTACTTCTGTATTAAAGAACAGGGTAGGCATTGTCATACACAGCTGATACGGTGCTTCATCAACATAGGTAGAAACCGGAAGATCCTGCTCTAACCACAATTTCTGAAGGTCTGTGATGAATATCTGTGCCACATCAATATCACCATTCTGGAATGCGGTGGTAGCTGCTGCGTTATCTTTAAAGATCGGGTGAGAAATATATTTCGGAACCGGAAGCTTACCCCACATGGAATCTGCCTGTCCCCAATAATTATCATCGCGGATCAGAACTACGTTCTGGTCATTGTCAAAGTATTTTTTGTACGGTCCGGAAGTTACCAGATCGTCCATCTTATCCATTTTAATTGCTTCAGCATCGTTGTTGTTTCTGTCAGCTACGGTCTTTAAATAATTTTCCTGCATGATGTAGAGCATCGGCAGATATCTTTCCGCAAGAACCGGGTTAACTGCTTCGCCGGAGTCATCGGTTGTCAGTTTGAAGACTACGGTACTGTCATCCTGTGCAACAACATCTGCAATGTAGCTCTTCATTTCAGCGCCGGTAGAAGAATTGTAATCTACATGTGCATGATAGGTAGCTGCTACATCTTTTGCAGTAACCGGTGTGCCGTCATTCCATTTTGCGTCAGCTTTGATTTTCACTGTGATCTCGGTACGATTGTCGTTCCATACTGGATCTCCGTCTGCAAGCAACGGATACATTTTTGCATCCAGTGGATTCCACATATAAAGAGTTTCATAAACAAGTACACGTGAAGCATCGCCCTGTGCTATAACCATTGCATTGTTTGAGTTTGCGGACATTGGGTTGTAATCGTTGACGGTACCCCACTGCTGTCCTGCGAAGTAAAGAGTTTCATTTCTTGGAAGCTCTCCTACCACATCATCTGAACCTGTGGTATCTTCGCTGGAAGCATCTGCTGTGCTGGAAGATGCTGCTGTGGCATCGCTTGATGCATCTGCTGTTCCGCTGGAGGATGCTGTTGCTCCTCCGCTTGAACTAGTGCTTGTGCTTCCGCTGTCTCCACATCCGGCAAGCATCGTTCCTGCCATTGTCACTGTCATTAACAGTGCAAGGACTTTCATGTTACGCTTTTTCATACATTTTTTACCTCCTTAAGGTTTTCGTTCTTGCTTGATGAATTCATTATACACAAAGACTGTTAGAAAAACAGTGTCTAATTTTTTGATTTTTGGTGTTCCTTTTTTTGTTTTATGTTGGTTAAATTGCTCATTTTACTCTTTTTAACTCCCTTTATTCTGCTCATTTTTCACATATCCGTTTTCGCAACATCTGCACTATTTCGTCATTATGATTATTTGTGCTATTTTTCCGTCTTTTCCGACATTTTTCCGTTCGCTTTTTCCATCTCTTTGTGCTATGATGAATATCGTATCAATTTCAGGAGGTTTTTTCTATTATGAATACTGTTTCTCATAAGTACCGACAGTCAGCGCTTCTGCTTCTGACCGCTGCGATCTGGGGTTCTGCCTTTGTCGCACAGCAGACCGGTATGGATTATGTCGGACCTTTTACGTTCAACGCGGCACGAAACCTGCTCGGCGGACTTACGCTTCTTCCGCTGATTGTCTTTTTCTCCTCACGTAAAAAGCGAACCCTACCGCCAGATGCTTCGTCAGAAAATACCACACAGCCAAAAACGCTCTGGGCGGGCGGTATTCTCTGCGGCATCGCACTGTTTGTTGCCTCAACCCTGCAGCAGGTCGGCATCCAGTATACAACCGTCGGAAAGGCCGGTTTTATCACCTCACTTTATATCGTACTTGTTCCGGTCTGCGGTCTTTTTCTCCGAAAGCGTGTACAGCCGAAGGTCTGGCTCGCAGTTCTTATTGCCGTCGCTGGTCTCTATCTGCTCTGTATGACAGACGGCTCCTTCTCTTTGCAGAAGGGCGATTTTCTTGTGCTTGCCTGCGCGCTCGGATTTACCGTACATATTCTGGTTATTGATCATTTTTCTCCGCTTGTCAGCGGCATCAAAATGTCCTGCATTCAGTTTTTTACCTGTTCGATCCTGTCCGCTGTCTGTATGGTTCTCTTTGAAACCGTAAACTTCTCCGATCTTCTGCACGCCTGGATGCCGATTCTCTATGCCGGAATTCTCTCTTCAGGTGTTGGCTATACCCTGCAGATCATCGGGCAGAAAGGATTAAATCCTGCCACAGCTTCTCTGCTTATGAGCCTGGAATCCGTTTTTTCTGTTCTTGCCGGTTGGATTCTCCTTCATCAGGCTCTCTCCGCTCGCGAGCTCTCCGGCTGTATTCTGATGTTTGCAGCGATCGTGCTGGTACAGCTTCCGAACTTTCACAAAGCCAATGCTGTTTCCTGATGTTATTCCTTTTTCAGTGTAAGAAAGATTTCTGTTTTGCGAGCTTCTTTCTTACGGCAGCTTGCTTTGATGACATAATTCCCCTCCGCCGCAGCGTGATCCTGTCCGGAGGGCTTTTTTACGCCATCCGAAAATTTAACCGAATCAAGTAAGTCCCCGGCTTCCATTGCGAATATCCGCCTGCCTAACATTTTTATAGCATAAAAATACAAAATTCTGCATATTGATTGCAGGATTTTTTAATTCGTGCTACACTGTTTTTATTGTACCAATAAGCACTTATTTTTATTAGGAGGTTCTGTCATGCCCGTTTTTGATTTCAGCAATTCCCCGGAAAAAACAAAAGTTTCCGAATGTACGTATACTGTTTTCCGCACAAACGCACCGTTTACTTCTCCGGATCAGCCGATCCTAATTCTGGATACAAAGAGAAGGCTTTCCCGCATCATCCCTGCGGTATTTTCACAAACCCATCCAAACGGACCTCGTTTGAATTTAAAGATGAAGAAGAATCCTTCATTGCCGACATTCTTCAGATCGATGCCCGTTTTGTCAGCCTTTTAAAATGGCTCGGTGAAAACCATATCAATGTCCGCCTTTCCGGTACACAAACATCCGACGGTTATGCAGTTTACAAAATCCGCGAGATCGCTTTCGGTGGCGGCGCAAAGCTTTCGGCTGAGGATGGATTTTTACAGTTTATGATTGAACGTCTCCTCGCCAGCAATGCACCGGAGGAAGAAATCGAAGATGAAGACCAGGAAGAAACCGGTGACAGCATGAAACTCACCAGCATCCAATCCATTACTGATTTTATGAACTGTGCCGGAAGAACGCTGCCGGATAATATCCGCCTTTGGGCGCGTCGAAATCTCGCTGTTGCCCGATCCCACGAGGTTTCTCCGGAGGAGCGGCGTCACGCACAGCGCGCTCTTTCCATGATGATGAATATCCAGTGGAAAAGCAATTATTTTGAAGCCATTGATCCGGTAGAAGCACGCCGGATCCTTGATGAAGAACTGTACGGCATGGAACGCGTGAAGCAGAGAATTATCGAAACTATCATTCAGATTAACAGGACTCATACGCTGCCGGCCTATGGTCTGTTGTTGATCGGTCCTGCCGGAACTGGAAAATCACAGATTGCTTATGCCGTTGCGCGTATCTTAAAATTACCGTGGACAACACTCGATATGAGTTCGATTAATGACCCGGAACAGCTGACCGGAAGTTCCCGCATCTACGCAAACGCAAAACCGGGAATCATCATGGATGCTTTTTCCATGGCTGGTGAATCCAACCTCGTCTTTATCATCAATGAGCTCGACAAGGCTGCCTCCGGCAAAGGAAACGGAAACCCGGCAGATGTTCTGCTGACCCTTCTTGATAATCTTGGTTTTACCGATAACTATATCGAATGTATGATCCCGACCGTCGGTGTATACCCGATTGCAACCGCAAACGACAAGAACCAGATCAGTGCTCCGCTGATGTCCCGCTTCGCTGTGATTGAAATTCCGGACTACACACCGGAAGAAAAGAAAATCATTTTCTCCCGCTATGCACTTCCAAAGGTATTAAAACGCATCGGTATGAAAGAAAATGAATGCATTCTGACACCGGAAGGACTCGATGCCGTAATCTCCTGCCACGAAAACACAAGCGGTATTCGTGATCTTGAGCAGGCTGCTGAGCATATCGCAGCAAATGCGTTATATCAGATAGAAGTCAACCATGTTTCCTCTGTTACCTTTGATGCAGAAATGGTACGTGAACTGCTCTTGTCCTGCTGATCTGCCTTATTTTCTATTTTGAAGGCGTATCAGGGTACGGCGAAAACCAGTGACGCAACAATTCACGCTCTGTGGTGCTGAAATTTTTTGCATTATTTTGGAGTGTGCTGTAAAATAGTTTCCTGTCCCCTCAGTCTGTACTTTCGGGCAGGGAACTATTTTATTTCTCCAGATATTTTCATAAAAGAAAGCCCCTGACACTTTCATGTCAGGGGCTTCCTTTCGGTCAATTCAGAAAATTTATTTCTGCGGACCAGCGGAAACAAGTGCTTTACCAGCAGCGTTTCCTTCGTATTTAGCAAAGTTCTTGATGAATCTTTCAGCCAGATCCAGTGCTTTGGTCTCCCACTCGGAAGCATCAGCATAGGTATCGCGAGGATCCAGGATAGCCGGATCAACGCCCGGAAGTTCAGTCGGAACTTCGAAGTTGAAGTACGGAATAGTCTTCGTCGGAGCTTCGTTGATAGCACCGCTTAAGATTGCATCGATGATTCCACGGGTATCACGGATGGAGATACGTTTTCCGGTTCCGTTCCAGCCTGTGTTAACCAGGTATGCTTTTGCTCCGCTCTTCTCCATTTTCTTAACAAGCTCTTCTGCATATTTGGTTGGGTGCAGCTCCAGGAATGCCTGGCCGAAGCATGCAGAGAAGGTAGGAGTCGGCTCGGTAATTCCGCGCTCGGTTCCTGCAAGTTTTGCAGTAAATCCGGACAGGAAGTAGTACTGAGTCTGCTCTGGTGTCAGAATAGATACTGGCGGAAGTACGCCGAATGCATCTGCGGACAGGAAGATAACATTCTTAGCTGCCGGTGCAGAAGAAATCGGGCGAACGATGTTCTCAATGTGGTTGATCGGATAAGATACACGAGTATTCTCTGTTACGCTCTTATCATTGAAGTCGATCTTGCCTGCTGCATCAACGGTAACGTTCTCAAGCAGAGCGTCACGTCTGATTGCATTGTAGATATCCGGCTCAGACTCTTTGTCAAGGTTGATAACTTTTGCATAGCAGCCGCCCTCGAAGTTGAATACTCCGTTGTCGTCCCAGCCGTGCTCATCATCACCGATCAGAAGACGTTTCGGGTCTGTGGAAAGAGTTGTTTTTCCTGTTCCGGAAAGTCCGAAGAAGATTGCGGTGTTCTCACCGTTCAGGTCTGTGTTTGCAGAGCAGTGCATGGAAGCGATGCCCTTCAGCGGCAGATAGTAGTTCATCATGGAGAACATACCTTTCTTCATCTCTCCGCCGTACCATGTGTTGACGATAACCTGCTCACGGCTTGTGATGTTGAATACTACTGCTGTCTCAGAGTTCAGACCCAGCTCTTTGTAGTTCTCAACTTTTGCTTTGGATGCGTTGTAAACAACGAAATCCGGCTCGAAGTTCTCAAGCTCTTCTGCTGTAGGTTTGATGAACATGTTAGTTACGAAATGTGCCTGCCAAGCTACCTCAACGATGAAGCGGATAGCCATACGGGTATCTTTATTTGCGCCGCAGAATGCATCTACAACGAACAGTCTTTTGTTGGAGAGCTCTTTTTTGGCGATCTCTTTTACTGCTACCCATGCTTCCTGGGTTGCCGGATGGTTATCGTTTTTGTACTCATCAGAAGTCCACCATACAGTATCTTTCGAGTTCTCGTCCACAACGATGTATTTGTCTTTCGGTGAACGGCCTGTATAGATACCGGTCATAACGTTAACTGCACCAAGCTCTGTCTCCCGGCCTTTTTCATAGCCTTCCAGCTCTGGTTTTGTCTCTTCCTCAAATAACTGCTCATAAGAAGGGTTGTACACAATTTCTGTGGTACCGGTGATGCCATACTTTGTTAAATCGATCTGTGCCATCTTGTAATTAACCTCTTTCCTTTGATAGTAATACTGCTTCATTCTGCAAAATGCAGAAATTTGAAGGTATCCTTTAGAAGAAACCGGACCAGCCGACCTCTTCTACTCTAATTATACATAAAAGGCCAAAAAAATTCAACTAAAAATCTTCCGTTTTTTTACAGAACGTGTCCCAAAATCTGTAAAAATTTTATAAACTTCGATTTTTCGAAGTTTTCTGACAATTGCATTTTTGTACACTTCATCCTGCAAATTGACATTTTTTGATTTTTTATGTTATAATATTAATAATTATGTTCGGAAAGAAGTTTCTTTATGTATTACGATCTGACCCGCGGGAAAATCTCCCGCTCTCTTATCCTGTTTGCCCTGCCGATGATCGCAGGAAATCTGTTGCAGCAGTTTTACAACATTGCCGACACCCTGATCGTCGGACGCGTTCTCGGAAGCAATGCGCTCGCCGCCGTCGGCTCCTCCTATACGCTGATGACGTTTCTGACTTCCATTTTTCTCGGCCTGTCGATGGGCGCCGGTGCGCTCTTTTCGATTTATCAGGGACGAAAAGATCTTTCTTCTTTAAAACTTTCGATTCTCCACGCGTTTCTGCTGATCCTTGCCGTTACGCTCGTGCTGAATCTCGCTGTTTATGCAGGCATCGAGCCGATCCTTACGTTTCTTCGCGTCCCGGATGAAGTCCGTCCCGGCATGCGGACGTATCTTCTGATTATCTTTGCCGGCCTTATTGCAACATCCGTATACAATTTCTTTTCCTGTATGCTGCGCGCGCTCGGAAACTCTTCTGTGCCGCTGATTTTTCTCGCTGTCTCTGCTGTGCTGAACATTGCACTGGATCTGTTCTTTGTCGCTGTACTGCCGTTCGGCATCTCAGGCGCGGCGCTCGCTACGGTTCTTGCGCAGTATGTGTCCGCCGTCGGTATTCTGCTCTATGTGCTGCTCCGCTGCCGCATGTGGCTGCCGTCAAAAAAAGAATGGCGTTTCAGCCATTCCATTTTAAAAGAGATTCTGAATCTTTCTTCGATGACCTGCATTCAGCAGTCGGTCATGAATTTCGGCATTCTGATGGTACAGGGGCTCGTCAACAGCTTCGGTCCGGCGGTCATGGCGGCATTTGCGGCCGCGGTGAAAATTGATACCTTTGCCTATCTGCCGGTGCAGGATTTCGGAAATGCCTACTCCACTTTCACCGCACAGAATTACGGGGCCGGAAATCACGAGCGGATCCGGCGCGGCACGAAAGATGCTTTTGCACTGAGCGCTGCTTTTTCCATCGTCATTTCTCTGCTTGTCAATCTGTTCGCGCATCCGCTGATGCAGATTTTCGTGAAAGCATCAGAAATGGAGGTCATCGCGATCGGCATACAGTACCTGCGGCTGGAAGGCTCGTTCTATCTCGGCATCGGATGGCTGTTTCTGCTGTACGGGTATTACCGCGCTGTCAAACGCGCCGAGATGTCGGTTGTTCTGACCGTCATTTCGCTTGGCATGCGTGTGGCGCTGGCATACCTTTTCTCCGCCACGGCGCTTGGCGTTGCCGGAATCTGGATCGCCATTCCGATCGGCTGGGCACTGGCTGATATGACCGGACTTTTCTTCCTGCGGCGTGCATTCCGATCGCAGAAGCCTGCATAAGTTCCGAATCTTATATCGCAGTACGGTTTTCTGCGGATAAACTGCGGAACTGCCCCGGCGTCTGGTGCATGCGTTCCTGGAAGACGCGGTTAAAATAGCTGATATTTCGGAATCCGCAGTCGCTCGCAATCTTGCTGATCGCCTCCTCGGTGGAAAGCAGCAGCCGGCAGCTCTCGGCAATCCGCAGGTTATTGACATACGTCACGGCGGAAATATGCATAATCGACTTAAAGAAGCGGCAGAAAGCGCTCTCACTCATATGAAACTGGCTCGCCAGTTCCGCGATTTCGAGATCCTCACAGAAATGAGCATTCATGTATGTGAGGATCTCTTTCATTCTGCTGACACGGTAATTCGTCGAGGCATCCGTTTTTCCGCCGTTCTTTTCTGCCGCACTGTAATATCCCTGCCAGATTTTCAGAAGTTCCGCTTTTAACAGCAGCTCCCAGCCCGGTTCTTTTCTTTCCTGCAGATTTCGGATCTCCTGCATGGCCTGTGCCGTTTTTTCTGCAAGGCGTGTCCCCCGCTCTGTCTTGGATGGAAAACGGATCTCGGAGGACAGCACTGGTTCGATATACTGCTGCTGGATCCGGTCAAGCGATGTGCCGGACAGAAAACGCGGCTGGAATACAACGGCAAGAAACGTAAATTCCTGTCCGTCGATTCCCTCTACCTCATGCAGACGGTTTGCATTGACAAAGGCGGTCTCCCCTTCCCGCAGGAGAAAGGTCTCGGTATCCATATGAAAAACAGCTTCGCCCTTTACTGCATAAAAGAGCTCCACTTCCTCATGCCAGTGGCAGTACACCCGCACGGTACTCTGCAGGTCTGTCTCGAAAACGTGAATGCTCAGCGGAAAAAGCTCATCACCGTGGGGCTGTGTTTCTTTTCGGTAATTCATCTGTGAGAGCATATTTTTGTCTCCTCTCTTGTTTTGCTCTGCTGTCCCAATTGTAACACGAACTTTGCGATTCCGGCAAGTTTCCATGTTCTGCCGGCGAATCGCCCTTCCATGACCGTATTTTTCCTTCTTAAATGATAATAATTATCATATTTTATCAGCTTATTGACATTTCTTTTCATCCACGCTATATTTTAGATACCCCGATAGGGTATGTGATTTCAAGTTTTTCATCAAACTCCAGGAATACAGTCCGGCACGCTTTCGTTTCGCTGTATTCCCGGAAGAAAGCAGGTATTGTATGATTAAAACAGTCTTAAAAATTGATGGTATGATGTGCGGCATGTGCGAATCCCATATGAATGATGTAGTCCGCAAGAGCTGCTCTCCAAAAAAAGTAAACTCTTCTGCAAAAAACGGCGAGACCGTTGTCATCAGCGAAGCACCGCTCGATATTCCGTATCTGAAACAGCAGATCAAGGACATCGGATATGAGCTGGTTTCGTATACGAGTGAGCCGTATGAGAAAAAGGGATTTTTCCATTTCGGACGGTAAGCGGATTTCATGCCCTTCCTTTTGCAGTTTGTGCGTCGAAAAAAAGCACCGTTTCAGAAGTTTATTTCCTTTTGGAAATCTGCCTCTGAAACGGTGTTTTCTATTTTTTATCTATGATTTGATCAGCCGCAGCAGCATCCGCAGGACGGCGGCGTTTCTTTCTCCTCTTTTTTCGGAGATTCTGCGCCCAGATCGTACCAGGTCGGGTCGATGTCGAATCTGCGGTTGTTTCCAAGATAGATCGGATGGGTCGGGTCTGAGGACAGGTAGGCGCGCTCGGTCGAAACCTTCCACTGTGCATCCCAGTCAATCTTCGGAAGTGCCAGATCGTAGTGTGTGCTGGCGCGGAAGCCGTCTTCCTCTCCCTCAATTCTTCCCTGGCGGATGATGGCTGCAAAATCTGTGTGATGTGCAAATGCCGGAATCTGGTACAGATCTTTTAAGTAATCCGAAACATTTTTCAGATCCTGCACACGGTATTTCACCGGTCCGAGGTAACGGGAATATAAGAGGTCAAAGCGCACAAGGGTAACATAAAGCGCTGCGTCTGCCTCGGTCACAAAGTCTCCTGCCAGGAAACGGGTGGCTCCAAGTGCTGTTTCGAGCTCTTCGAGGGCTCCGTAGAACTGTTTTGCACTTTCTACGTACTGTGCCAGTTCTACGGCATTCAGCATCGTATCCAGCGGCCCGGCGATCTTTTTCTTTACTTCTTCAGCGGCTGCTGTGGACGATTTTGCATTTGCTGTTGGTGACAGCTCCGGTCCGTCCGGCAGTTCGCGGATTTCGGCAAGAATCGTCTGATAATCTTCTTCTCTAGTATCAGCCAGCGGCGGAAGGCTTGCCGGATCTATTCATCTTGTCAATCTCTTCCCGCAGCTCCACCGGATACAGCTCCGGCGCGTCTTTTTTGTGCCATGGGCGGAAGTTGACCTCGAAATAAGTGGTCAGCCAGTTGTAATCGTTGTTGACTACCTTTCCCGTCGTTGTGTCGATCAGCGCCGGAACGGTCGTTCTTCCCTGGTAATCATCATCAGCACGGTAATACGCCTCAGAGATGAACTGATCGCCGAGCACCGGGTCGATGTGTTTTCATTGTAAACGTATTCCCAGCCAAGGTTTTTCTCATACGGGGCATGTTCTACCATATTGACGGAAATCTGATCTTCCAGGCCCTCCAGCTCTCTTACGATCGCCGCGCGGTTGGACCAGTGGCACAGCTTTGCCCAGCCGAGACGGTATCTCTTATTACCTTCTGCCTTCAGATCGTTTTCACCGTCGCCGAACGGAGTCGTGAAGTGATTCGGCTGTCTGCGGAAATAGCCGTTTTTGTCGATCTCCGATACGGTTTCTTTTGGTCTTACGCGGATTTTTCTTCCATTTACAATCTCATAATCATAATTCGCCATTGATTTTCTGCCTCTCTTTCGCGTGTTCTATCGAATGAATTTTCAAATAGGAAAGCTTTTGTTTCCCTATTATTTTGCTATGTTTTCTATGCAGTTATCATACCATATCTGTCTGGTTACGTCTAATTGCTAATTCTTTGGAGTGGCTATAGGATTTTCTTATATTAAAAGGCTAGTGCCGCATTCTCTGCAAATGGGCACTGGCCTTGTTTCGGCGCTTTTGTTTTCAGATTTTTCCTCCCGGCGCAGATACGCCAGAAAGCCGTTGCATCCCTCCACGACATCGCGGTACGTCGCCTCAAAATCTCCCGTATACCACGGATCCGCAATATCGCGGCCGGAACCGGTGAAGGAAAGAAATTTGTAAACCTTTCCATCCGGATCATTTTTCAGCATCCGGTTCAGATTGCGGATATTCGCGGTATCCATGCCGATGATGTAGTCGGCGCGCTCGTAATCCTTCCATGTAATCTGCTTTGCGTGATGCGGCACGAGCGGAATGTGCTCCTCGCGCAGTTTATTGACTGTCCCGTAGTGCGGCGGATTGCCGATCTCCTCGCGGCTGGTGGCGAAGCTGTCGATTTCAAAATTGTGGGCAAGGCCGAGGGAATTTACTTTGTGGGTGAATACGCTCTCAGCAAGAGTCGAGCGGCAAATATTGCCGTGGCAAATAAAAAGTATTTTAATCATTGTTGCATAACCTCGCATTTCTTAGTTTTTCTTGGTATTTCGGGCTTTGTAAGCCTTTGTAAATTTTTGCTTTTTGGCATAACTTTGTTTATATTTGCATAATGTCGTCCACAAAAGGTGTAAAATAAGGTGTATGTTTTTCTATTTTACACCTTGCTGTTTTCAATTAAAAATCCTAATTACACAATCCGAAGTCTGGCGATTTCTTCTCTGGCATCCTCAAGATTTACATGCGTATATGTATTCAGCGTTATGCTGATATCTGAGTGGCCCATCAAATATTGCAATGCTTTTGGATTCATTCCGGATTTTGCCATATTGGAACAATAAGTGTGTCTGCACACATGTGGTGTAACATTCGGCATCTGGATTTTGTAAATTCTATTATACTTCTGAACGATATGTTTAAAGTAATGCTCCCAGTGCAAAGAATAACATATACTTCCATCTTTATCAAAGTATAAAAATCCGCTCTTCCCATCTACCATAGGTTCTACTTTCGGTGGGTTTCGTTTTTCTATAATCTTTTTTAAACATTCTTCCACATCCGCAGTCATAGGTATCTTTCTCGTTCCGCTGGTTGTCTTTGTTTCTTGAATATAATACCCGATTTTTTGATTTCTTCTGTAATTGGTGATCAATATTGATTGTATGTTCTTTAAAATCAATATCAGAAACAGTCAGTCCACAAAATTCAGAGATACGAAGTCCCGTCTTAAACAGTATATAAATGCCTTCGTAGTATTTACTGAAATGTGGATCATCCTTCACAAATTGTAAGAACTTCCGTTCTTCACCTCTGGTAATTGCCTCTCTTGTCACACTGTCATTCACAATCACTTCTACGAGTTGAAACTGAAATGGATTTTTTCTAATCAGATCATCGTCTACCGCCAATTGAAATGCCGGTCGAAGAACTCCACGGATGGAATGAATGGAACTGTAGCTTTTCTTCTCCACTTTTTGAAGATGTATCAGCCAGCATTTCGCATTCAGAAATCCGAACCGTATCAATCCTTCTTTTTCCAAATGGATCTTTCTTCAATAAATTGATAACTGTTCCGTATCCTGCAACTGTAGTAGGTCTGACACCGGTTTTTGTTGATGTATATTTTTCAACAAGTTCCAGCACTGTCATATTCCCGCCATTTGTTGCAATCTGCTCGAAATGATCTGCCTGAATTTTCTTTTCCATCTCCCGAAGTGACAAAGCCCGGCGCTTTCCTTTCGGAGTTGCATCGTTATGGTCTAAGCGCCAGCTATATACGCAGCGCTCCTTTCCCATCTCATCGACATACTTAAATCGATATCTGCCATCAGATAACTGTATTTCTCCATTGTGTAATATACGTCCTCTATGATCTCTCCTTTTTTCACTCATAATATTTTAGTCTCCTTCATCAAATGTTCATTTAACTTGGAAGACCGTCTCGGTTTATTCATTATACCACAAGACCTTCCCTTCGCTAAGATAAAATGAACATTATTTTCATTACTATTTCTTCTATTCTGTCACTTAAACTGTGCTGGCTGT
>ENA-OQET01000651-OQET01000651.1-human-gut-metagenome-genome-assembly--contig:-NODE-651-length-17561-cov-5.141792_pt1 | contig 17561 bp, 16 predicted proteins | sample MGYA00242800_ERZ504645 | MGnify/ENA primary metagenome ERZ504645 (study PRJEB26092, sample SAMD00036308) | human gut metagenome | host: Homo sapiens | study: EMG produced TPA metagenomics assembly of... | reverse complement strand
TTGCTGTTTCGGGAAAATCTGTCTGCATATGGGCGCTATCCGATCTCTTGATAAACTGCCGCCGCTCTACACCCGAAGATGAAACTCTTCGATCAGGTGAGCAATATTTTCTTCTGTATCTTCAAGATCATCTGCGATTTGAGAAATTGTTTTCCCCTTTTCAAGTTTTTTCTGAACGAGAGCTCTTTTTTCTTCTTTTCGACCTTCTTCTCTGCCTTCTTCCTTCCCTTGCTTTCTTCCCTCTGCTCGTCCTTGTTCTCGTCCTTCCTCTCTGCCTTCTGCTCGCCCTTGCTCTCTTGCTTCTTCTCTCTGCACTTCGATATCTGTTTCATAATCATATTCATCCAACAGCATATTGACAACCTCGCTTCCTTTTCGCATTAAATAATCAGCAAGAATTCCTTTTTCAACGCACTCTTTAATTGCCTTTTTATACGGTTCTTCCACGCCGGAGATCTGATAGTTCTGTACCGTTTCCATAAACTGGCTGTATTCTTTCAGCACCTGACATTTCTCCAGGATCTCATGATGCTCTTCCGGGCGGATATTGATGACCTTTACTTTTAATTCCAGACTCGGTTCACCGTCTTTTACAATATAGGCGTCTGACAGACGGAGCTCTTTTTCCTTCTCCCATTTTTCTTTTCCGTTATAAAATGTGTAAAATTCCGGCGTCGGAAGGGGAACGAGTTTCTTTTTATATCGGCTTCTCGGCGGCACGAGCCTTTCATATGCCCGTCCGATGTACAACAGACTGCGAAGGGGCATGTTTTCGTTGATCGTAGACTGATGCTCGCCGAATACGATCACTTTCCCACCTGCATCGAAAGAAATGTCGTTTTGAAAATTCATATAGATCGTATTGTCTACGCGGAATTTCCGGATCTTCGTTCCTTCCGGGAGGGGCTCGTCGTGGATGGCGTTAAAGAGCGCGATTTCATTTGCTTCTGCTGATTCGTCTTCATAGAACAGATCTACGAAGACGCTGTTTTTGATTTCTCTGTTTTCTTTTCCTGTCATAGGCTTCTCCTTTCATGCACATGAACGAGTCCTATGAACTAAGAGAAAAGTTTTCACAATAAACTTTATTTTCTTTCTTAAGAATCAGTATACGAAAAAAAGCGGTGCTCTACAAGACTCTCCATGCAAAAATAATTTTGTTAATCGGGTAACTTTGAGGGAATTCCTCGGACTGACGATACTGTCAGCATTCTCCGCGGACAGACGAGACTGCCGGCGCTTTTCACAGAAAGAATTTCTGTGAGTGGATTTATCATAACATATTTACAAATCAGGAACAATGATATTTTATTACAAGGATCTGCACTCTAACGTCAGTATACGATAAAGAATACGGCTGCACCGCAGCTTTCACTGCCATGCAGCCGGAATAAGTTTTTATTTATTACTTGCCGAAAGCACTTCTTCCGCAATATTTCTTGAGTGATCGGAAATCCTCTCTAAGCCGACAAGCGCGTCAAGAAATACGATTCCCGCCTCCGTATCGCACTGCTTATTTGCAAGACGCTGCATATGATCTGCCCGAAGGCGGATCTCCAGATCATCGGCGCTTCTTTCTTTTTCAATCACTTTCAGCGCCTTCTCCGCACTGTTCTCTTCAAATGCTTCAACCGCATAAGTGAAACTGTCTGAACAGACTTCCAGCATCTCTTTCATTTCTGCTGCCCCGACACCCGAGAACTTCTTTTTCTGGTTCGCAAGGTTTTCTGCATACTCGGAAATATTTTCACAATAGTCGCTGATTCTTTCGATGTCTGAAACAATCTGAAGAAGGCTTGCCACGTGCTGATGCTCTTTTTCATTAATCGCCAGAGAGCTGATCCGTATCAGATAATCTGTAATTCCCTTGCAGAGCCGGTCCGCGATACTTTCTTCCTCTCGGATCTCGTTCATCGTCTCTTCATCCTGAGTAAATAATACTCGGCGAGTCTTGTCCATCGTTCCTTTTACAATATATCCCATCCGGCATACTTCGCTTACAACAGACTGAATCGCAATACTCGGAGTCTCTAACATCCTTTCATCAAGGAGCACACGGCTTTCATCTACTACTCCGTCTTCCTCTTTCTGGAGTTTTCTTGCCAGTTTGATGATCCAGTCGGATACCGGGAAGAGCAGCAGTGTCGTTCCGATGTTGAAAATTGTATGTACCGTACTGATCTCTGTCTGCGTAATCATACCCGCGCCCATACCCGGGTTGAGCACTTTGAAGAAAAAGATCGCCGCAACACTGAATATGATTGTTCCGATCACATTGAACAAAAGATGCATGATCGCCGCTGTCTTTGCTGTCTTTTTCGCTCCGATACTTGACATGATCGCCGTCACACATGTTCCGATATTCTGCCCCATGATAATATATACCGCCGCATTAAACGGTACAAGTCCTGCTGCCGCGAGACTCTGCAAGATGCCGACCGATGCAGACGAACTCTGGATGATCGCCGTCACAAGCGCACCTGCAAGAATACCAAGGAACGGATTGTGTCCAAGCTTCACGAAAATGCTGCAGAATGCTTCTGATTCCTGAAGCGGCGCAACCGCCGACGACATCGTTGTAATTCCGACGAAAAGGATACCGAACCCTACGATAATGCTGGAAATATCTTTTGATGAACGTCTCTTGCCCGTCAGCATGATGATCACACCGATAATAATCGCAATCGGCGCGAGATTGGCAGGACTTAAAAACTTCGCCCATTCCACACTCGACACGAGCCAGCCCGTTACCGTCGTTCCGATATTTGCTCCCATGATGACGCCCATCGCCTGAGACAGATTCATGATACCTGCGTTTACAAACCCTACGACCATAACTGTCGTTGCCGACGAACTCTGGATCACTGCCGTAATAAATGCGCCGAGCATCACTCCAAAAAGTTTATTTTTCGTCAGCGCTTCCAATAGAGACTTCATCCTGCTGCCCGCGGCATTCTCCAAACCTTGCGCCATGATCTGCATTCCGTAGATAAACATTCCCAAGCCACCCACAAACGGGATGATAATAGATGCATAGTTCATAATTCTACTCTTTCCTCCGTAGCTATAAGAGTTTTTTCATTCACTTTTTTCACATAATTTATGCAGAGCTGCAAAAGTGTGCAACCCTGCATTCTTACGATACCATTATCAGCGTCAAAAAACAACAAAATCTTTGCATTTTCTTAGCGCAATTTTCACAGACGTTTTGTGGATGTAATATACACATAAAAAACTGGCGTTTTCTACACTTTCATGCTATGATGTCGATAAAGCATTATACCGATCCCGAACTGTTGGAAATCAACACCTTAGAAAACGCGATCTATATGGCAATGCAGAACGATGTTTCATTCATGATCGGACTTCGGCTGTCTTTATACGAACATCAGTCAACTTTTAATCCTAATTTACCGCTGAGATATCTGTTTTATATTTCGGACTTATACTCGGGTATGATCGACAAAAACAAATTATACGGTTCACGAAAAATTTTGATTCCGCCGCCGGAATTCGTCATCTTTTATAATGGGATCCAGGATCAGCCGGACCGCCGGATCTTACGATTATCCGATTTATATTCCATACGGGATCAACACTGCAAATTAGAATTAGAAGCTGTCATGCTCAACATTAATCTCGGACATAATCCAGCCTTAATGAATGCATGTACGATGCTGCATCAATACGCAGAGTATACAGACCGGGTTCGTCGGTACACAAAAACAATGTCGCTTGAAGATGCGGTTGAACATGCCATCACAGAATGTATCCACGAAGGGATTTTAAAATCATTTCTTGAGAAAAATCGAGCGGAGGTGAAAAACGTGTGCATTTACGAATATGACGAAGAAGAACATATCCGGCTGGAACGCAGTTACGCCTGGGAAGACGGAAAAAAAGGAAGGACTTAAAGAAGGTATTCGGAAGGGCGAAAAAGGGAAAACTTGCAATCTCATTCAGAAAAAACTCGAGAAAGGAAAAACTCTTTCCCAGATTGCAGACGAGCTTGAAGATACGGAAGAAAATATCGGACGCCTGATCGAACAGTTTCATCTTGAAATACCCCAATAACCGAAGCGACTTATATAGAGAAAAACAATTATAATTCTCTGCAGACACAGTGTGTACAGAAATCTTCTTTATTTTATTTTTCTTGATTTCTGTACACATTTTCATAAAAATCTATTTTTTCATTTTCGGTTCAAAGATAAAGGACGCAATATAACCGAAGATCAGCGCTGCGGAAATACCGACGGCACTCGCCTGAAATCCACCCATGAACACACCCATAAATCCATATTTGTCAACAGCTTCTTTCACGCCCTGCCAAAGCACATTGCCGAATCCCGGAAGGGGAACGCCTGCCCCTGCCCCGGCAAGTTTCTGAAACGGATCGTACAGTCCGCAAAATCCAAGCAAAGCTCCGCCACATACTAAAAGCACCATAACCCTTCCCGGCATCAGCTTTGTCCTGTCTAATAAAATCTGCACAGCCGCGCATATAAGACCTCCTACGATAAACGCTTTTACATAATCCATTTTGTTTCACCCTTTCTCTTTTCTACTCTGCTCATTCTTCTTGCTTTTATCATTTTGCCTTCTATCTTCTTGCTTTTTAATTTCCTTATGCTATGCATCGCTTTCCAGAACAATTCCGTGAGCGATCCCCGGTACGCTCGCCCCCTCGTTGAAACTGACGGTAGACATAAGCGCCCCTGTAGGAACAAACAACACCCGCTTCCATTCTCCTTTTTCTAATTTAGGAAGTACATACGATGCCAGCGTTACGGCGGCGCAGCCGCATCCGCTTCCACCGGCATGCGTATCCTGCCGTTCTTTATCAAAAATCGTCATTCCGCAATCCATATGTTTTTCGCATATATCGTACCCTTTTTCTCTGATAAGATCGAATAAAATCGTTCTTCCGATGCTTCCTAAATCTCCTGTAATAATCCTGTCGTAATCATTTTTCTTTCTTTCCATATCCTGGAAGTTCTGTACAATCGTATCCATGGCCGCCGGAGCCATACACGCGCCCATATTTTGAGAATCCTTCAAGCCATAATCTACGATCTTTCCGACAGTTACTCCTGTAATGCGAATATTAGAAAAGTACGACTTTGTATTTTGTTTTCTGTATTCCTCTGCCGACTGCACAAGAAACGCGCCGCTTCCCGTCACTGTCCAATGTGAAGAAAGAGGTCTCTGATTCGCATATCCTAACGGAAAGCGAAACTCTTTTTCCGCACTTCCAAAATGACTTGATGTGACGGCGATCATCGTTCCTCCGTATCCTGCGGCAGCGCTCATAGATGCAAGCGCAAGCGCTTCTCCTGATGTAGAACATGCTCCGTAGAGGCCGAACATCGGAATCTGCAAAGCCTCTACCCCCATTGAAGTTGCTATTCCCTGCCGCAAAAGATCCCCTCCAAAAAGATATCGGATCTTTTCAAGTCCACATGTGCCTTTCCTGCCGCAAGAACACACGCTTCTTTCTGCATGTTACTCTCCGCTTCTTCCCATGTCTGTGCTCCGAACAGGTCGTCTTTATCTGTCACGTCAAATAATTTCCCGATTGGTCCATCCGCCTCTTTGCTGCCTGCGACAGACGCAGCGCTGATAAGATACGGCGCTTCCCGAAACATAATGCTTTGCGCCCCTTTTATCTGATCCATAATCCTTCCTTTCCCTGACTCCGTCTTCCATCAGCCACGTTACGCACACATTGCGTTTTACACATGGCGTGGGCTGAACTGTTACAGTTTATTTTTATTAATTTTTATTGTCGGCATATTTGCGAAAAATTATTATGAATTTATATACATATTCGGAAAATTATTTCAGATACTAACAGAAAAGAAATTAAAAACGCGCGTGTTGCGCGAAATGCAAGGAGTGTGTTTCATCTATGGATAAAATACAAAAACTGAAACAAGAAAAACAATATGAACAATATGTAAAAGAAAAAACGCCCCGACATAATCTTTTTCTGAATATGTGCAAAGCGTTTTTCCTCGGCGGGCTGATCTGCCTGCTCGGACAAGTTATTTATCATTATTTTGAATTACGAAATCTTTCTCCCGATGAGTGCAGCCGCTGGATGTCTCTGTCGCTCATCCTTTTAAGCGTTTTGTTCACCGGAACCGGAATTTACCAGAAACTTGCAGCCTGGGGAGGCGCCGGAGCGCTCGTGCCGATCACCGGATTCGCAAATTCAGTAGCTGCCCCTGCCATCGAATACAAAAAGAAGGTCAGGTATTCGGCATCGGATGTAAAATTTTTACGATCGCCGGTCCTGTTATCCTGTACGGTATTTTCACAAGCTGGGGACTGGGACTGATCTACTGGTTCGGAACTTTATTTAAGTAAAACGCAGCCGTCCGTATATTTTGTCATTCGCTCCATCTCCCGAACTGTCCCTTCATCCGGCTCTCCCGGTTTCATACGCCATTCCCAATTCCCGCCAAGTGTGGACGGCGTATTAATTCGTGCATCGCTTCCAAGTCCCAGATAATCCTGCATCGGAACGATGCACAGATCCGCCGCGCTTCCCATTGCCATAGCAATAAAATCTCCCGCAAGCGTATCTTCATCAAGACGGGGCTTATACATGTATTCTTTTGCAAACTGCCGTGTTGATCCTGCCGCCGTGTGATACCATCCTTTTGTCGTATCATTATCGTGAGTTCCCGTATATACAACGCAGTTTCTTGTATATGTATGCGGGAGATAGTTTGAATCTTCCCTTGAATCGAATGCAAACTGAAGCACTTTCATCCCCGGAAATCCACTTTCTTTTAAAAGCTGTATCACACTCGGAGTTAAAAAGCCGAGATCTTCGGCAATAATCCTTTTTCTGCCGATCTTTTCTTCCAGCGTCCGGAACAGCTCTATCCCCGGTCCCGGCATCCACTTTCCGTGTACTGCCGTTTTTTCTCCGTACGGAACAGCATAATATTCATCAAAACCGCGGAAATGATCGATCCGCACGACATCATACAGCCGGAAACAGTGTTCGATCCTGCGAATCCACCAGTCGTACCCTGTTTTTTTATGATATTCCCAATCGTAGAGCGGATTCCCCCACAACTGTCCTGTCTGCGAAAATCCATCCGGCGGACATCCCGCAACATCGATCGGTTCAAGAGCGTCATTAAAACGGAACATCTCCGGCGCCGACCATGTATCCGCGCTGTCAAACGCAACATAGATCGGAATATCTCCGATAATCTCTATGCCGTTTTCGTTCGCATAAGAGCGAAGGCGTTTCCACTGTCTGTCAAATTCATATTGCTGAAATTTGTAAAAGGCAATCTGACGCGACAGCTCTGCTTTTGCATTTTCAATCGCCTGTGACTCTTTGTTTTTAAGCGGTTCTTCCCATTCATTCCAACTCACGCCGCCGTTTCGGTCTTTGATCGCCATATAGAGGCTATAATCTTCCAGCCAAAATTGATTTTCCGAAACAAATGCGCGGTATTCGTCATTTTCTCCAAAACGCGAAAACGCTTTCTCAAGTATTTGAAACCGTATCTTATATATTTTTTCATAATCTATCTTATCTTCCCGTATTCTCTCACATCCGTATTCGCACTCCTGCGCTGTCAACAAACCTTCTCCTGTAAGCGTTTCAAGATCGATAAAATACGGATTGCCTGCAAATGTAGAAAAAGACTGATACGGAGAATCTCCGTATCCGGTCGGCCCTAACGGAAGAATCTGCCAGTAACTTTGCCCTGCCGCCTTAAGCCTGTCAATAAATTGATAGGCTTCTTTTGAAAAACATCCGATTCCATATTTTGACGGCAGTGAAAATATCGGAAGCAGCACGCCGCTTGCCCGTTCCATAACCATCCCCCTTTTCATCAATATACCGTTTTACTAATATTTTTCTTTAATCTTATGATCTGGTTAATTTCCAAATATCTCTATTATACTGTTCAATCGTTCTGTCTGATGAGAAGTAGCCTGCTTCGGCAATATTGACAAGCATCTTTTTCGCCCATTCCTTTTGATCTGTATACGCCGCCAGCGCCTTGTCTTTTGCCTTTTTGTACGCATCAAAATCAAGAAATGTCATAAACCAGTCTTTTCCTATCAGCTCTTTTTGCAGACGCTCCAGACTTTCTTTGCATCCGATCTTCATCATCTGTTTTTCTGTAATGAAATCAACCGCCGCTTTGATCTTCGGATTCTTTTTATAATAATCTTTTGCCGAATAATCCGCTTTTTTATAATGTTCGATTACTTCGTCGCTTGACGCTCCGAACACGAAAATATTATCGTCTCCTACAAGTTCATGTATCTCTACGTTTGCCCCGTCCTCTGTACCGAGAGTGACTGCACCGTTTAACATAAACTTCATATTCCCCGTGCCGCTTGCCTCTTTTGACGCAAGAGAGATCTGCTCGGATATATCACATGCAGGAATCAGTTTTTCAGCCTTTGTCACATTATAATTCTCTACCATGACAACTTTCAGATAAGGACTTACTTCCGGATCATTATTAATGATCTCCTGCAGGCAAAGTATAAGATGAATGATATCCTTTGCGATCACATATGCCGGAGCCGCTTTCGCCCCGAAGATCGCTGTGATCGGAGTTTTCGGAAGAATCCCCTCCTTGATCTCCAAATATTTATCAATAATATACAGTGCATTTAACTGCTGCCGTTTATACTCGTGAAGTCTTTTTACCTGAATATCGAAAATCGTATCTGCGTCTATCTCTATTGCCTGTGTCTCTTTCAGATACGCGGCAAGATCTTTTTTATTTTCTTTTTTAATCTCTAAAAGGCGTTTCAAAACAGTCTCGTCGTCTTTGTATTCAAGCAGTTTGACAAGTTTAGAGGCATCTTCTTTATACTCGTCTTTGATTGTTTCATCAAGCAGCGCCGTAAGACGCGGGTTGCAGTGAAGAAGCCATCTGCGGAACGTAATCCCGTTTGTTTTATTATTGAATTTATCAGGATAGATTTTATAAAAATGATTCAGTTCCGATTGTTTTAAGATGTCCGTATGAAGCGCCGCCACTCCGTTAACGCTGAATCCGTAATGAATGTCGATATGCGCCATATGAACAGTATCGTTTCTGTCTATGATGGCTGTTGATTCATCGCTGAATCTTCTGCGAACTTTATCATCAAGTATCTCAATGATCGGAACGAGCTGCGGCACAACCTTTTTTAAATATCCGATCGGCCATTTTTCAAGCGCTTCTGCCAAAATCGTATGATTCGTATACGCGCATGTACGGGATACGACATCGATCGCTTCATCGATATCAAGCCCTCTTTCCACAAGAAGCCGGATCAGTTCGGGAATGACCATTGTAGGATGAGTGTCGTTGATCTGGATGACAGCATAATCCGGCAGATCATACAATGTACTTCCTTTTTGCACACATTCATCCAAGATCATCTGTGCGGCGCTGCTTACCATGAAATACTGCTGATAAATGCGCAGAAGCCTTCCTTTTTCATCGCTGTCATCAGGATATAAAAACAACGTCAGATTTTTTGCGATATCTTCTTTATCAAAATGAATTCCGTCTTCCACGATTCCCTCATCAACAGAATCGATGTCAAAAAGGTGCAGTTTGTTTGTCTGATCATGATATCCCGTCACTGCGATATCGTACATTCTTGCATTAACTTTCAATCCTCTGAAAGAAACCGGATAGACAACATCCGTTTTTGTCAGCCATGACTGTTTCTCAATCCACGGATTCGGAAGCTCTTTTTGAAGATGGTCTTTAAACTCCTGTTTGAACAGGCCGAGGTGATAATTCAGTCCGATCCCGTCTCCGGGCAGTCCGAGTGTTGCGATCGAATCAAGAAAACATGCCGCCAGTCTCCCAAGCCCTCCGTTTCCAAGAGATGGCTCCGGCTCAACCTCCTCGATCTGACATATATCTTTTCCGTTTTGAAAGAGCATTTCTTTTACTTCATCATAAATACCGAGATTGATCATATTGTTTGACAACAGTTTTCCGATCAAAAACTCTGCCGAAATGTAATAAAGCTTCTTTTTCCCTGCAGCTCTTTCTTTTCCTGCCGCCAGTTTCTGCACAAACAAAAGCAACGCTTCATAAATCTCTCTGTTTGATGCCTGCGCCACAGATTTACTCATATACAATTCTAATTCTTCCTGTATACCGGTTCTCATTTTACTACCTCCGAAAATTTTCCTCTCATTCCTTTTATGATTTATTTTTCTTCCTATTTTCCGAAACTGCAGTTCGGGAAAGTACACACCGGACAGTTCAAACACAAACCGCCTTCTCCGAGCGCGGTAAAATCTTCTGCTTTCAGCCGTTCCCCCGCCGCAATTCTCGGCAGTATCAGATCGAATATCGTCCGTTTTGCATACATTACGCATCCCGGGAGTCCCATGATCGGAACTTTTCCTGCATATGCGAGCATAAACATCGCGCCGGGTAAAACCGGAGCTCCATAAGTGATCACTTCATCTGCCGCATTTCGGATTGCAAGAGGTGTACGATCATCAGGATCAACGCTCATTCCTCCGGTGCAGACAACCAGTTCCGCCCCCTGTTCGATCCACTTTTTCACAGCTTCTGTAACCATATCGGCATCGTCACTGCAAAGAGTATCGCCGATTACTTCCATACCGCACTCTCTTAGTTTTTCTTTTACAACAGGAGTAAATTTATCTTCGATCCTTCCGTGATACACTTCGCTTCCGGTTGTCACGACCGCCGCTTTCATCTGACAAAACGGCAGAATCGTAAAAATCGGTTCGTTTCCGCACATCCGGTTAACCTGTTCCATCTTTTCTTCTTCGATCACGAGAGGTACGACACGCATTCCTGCGACCTTGTCTCCTTTTTTCACAGGAAAATTCCCGTGGCGTGATGCGATCACGATTTGTCCTAACCCATTTACCGCGTTCAGTTTTTCTTTATCAACTTTAAGCAGTCCGTCTGTTTCCGCCGTCAGCTCAATCTTCCCTTCTTTCGGCTTTGACGCTTTCAGAAATCTCCCCTGACATACTCGTCTTAAAACTTCCGCCGCCTCGTTTTCATGAAGCATTCCTTCTTGTTTCTCCCATACATACAGATGCTCTTTTCCAACCGAGAGCAGTACCGGAATATCCTCTTGCGTTACCACATGCCCTTTTCGGAAAACTGCGTCTTTTACAACGCCGGGAATGATTTGTGTAATGTCATGGCAGAGTACACTTCCGACCGCTTCTTCTGTCTTGATCAGTTTCATATATTCTCACACTTTCCCACTCATTTTATATAACAGTTCCGTCAACACCTCGTTTCCCAAAGAGATGTTCCGATGATTCCTGTTGTTTCTATCTATCCTTGTTGTTTCCGGTTATTCCTGTTATTTACAGTTATTGCAGTTGTTCCAACTCTTTCAGCCATAACGCCGCGCATGCGTCGCTTGGCATTCTCCAGTCGCCTCGCGGCGAAAGAGCTACGCTTCCGACTTTCGGTCCGTCCGGCAGACAAGAACGTTTGAACTGCTGCGAGAAAAATCTACGATAAATATTTTCAGCCATTTCAAAATCGTCTCTTTTTCATAAACGCCTGCAAACGCATTCACCGCCAAAGTAAAAAATTTTCTCCGGTGAGAAACCGAAGCGGAGCATATAATAAGGTAAAAGTCATGCAGTTCGTACGGTCCGACAAGATCTTCTGTTTTCTGTGCTATGTCTCCGTCTTTCGGCGGAAGAAGTTCAGGACTTACAGGCGTATCAAGCACATCATAAAGCACCTGTCTTAATGATTCATTTTCTGTTGTATCCGCCGCATGCTGAACAAGATGACGCACAAGCGTTTTCGGTACAGACGCATTGACGCCGTACATAGACATGTGATCTCCGTTATATGTCGCCCACCCTAAAGCAAGCTCCGACATATCGCCTGTTCCGATCACCATACCGGCTTCCCGATTCGCAATATCCATAAGCACCTGAGTCCGCTCTCTTGCCTGTGCATTTTCATAAGTTACATCATGCACATCGGGATCATGTCCGATATCTCTGAAATGAACGTTCACCGCTTCTCCGATCGGCACTTCAATCAACGTCGCTCCGGTCTGTCTCGTCATCTCACACGCATTATTATATGTGCGGTCTGTTGTCCCAAAGCACGGCATCGTAACCGCAATAATCTCTTTTTTATCCCGTCCCAGCATATCGAACGCCTTTGCCGTGACAAGCAGAGCCAATGTAGAATCCAGACCGCCCGAAATGCCGACAACCGCTGATTTTGCATTCGTATGCGACAACCTTTTTTTCAGACCCATTGCCTGAATTGTCAAGATTTCGTCACAAATATGCGCTCGCGCCGCCTCGTCAGACGGCACGAACGGATGCTGTGAAAAGTTTCTCGTAAGAACAGTATCGCATATTCCCACATGAAACGGCACAACTACCGGACAACCGCAATTTAGCTTTTCCGGTGAAAACGTCGTATTTTTACGTCTCTCTCCTACAATTTTTTCAAGATCGATCTCTGAATAAATGATCTCGTTTTTATAACGTTCTGACTGCCGGAGGATCGTTCCGTCTTCCGCAATGATATTATGTCCTCCGAAAACGAGATCCGTCGTTGACTCTCCTTCTCCCGCGTTCGCATAGACATATCCCGCGATCAGGCGCGCGGACTGACCTGCGATCAGACGGGTTCTGTAACTTCCTTTTCCGACCGTTTCGTCACTTGCAGAACAGTTGACAATGATCGTCGCTCCTGCCAAAGCCTCCTCAATACTCGGAGGAACAGGAGACCAGACGTCTTCGCATATTTCCGCGCCTACTATAAGATCCGCCGTCTCATCATCCTGAAACAGGATCTTCGGCCCGAAAGGAACCTTTTCTCCGTCAAACTGAATCCACCTCACACTGTCCGGTCCCGGAGTGAATTGACGCATCTCGTAAAACTCTCCGTAATTGGGAAGAAATGTTTTCGTTGTAAATCCGATCACTTTTCCATCGTTGACTGCCGCCGCCGTGTTATAAAGTTTCCCGCCTTCTGTAAGCGGCATTCCCACAAACGCCAGAATGTTTTTGCCTTTTGTATGCCCTGCAATCTTTTTCACTGCGCCGTATGCCGCGTTCAGCAAAACGTTCTGCGTAAAAAGATCTCCGCATGTATATCCTGTTACGCATAATTCGGGAAATGCGACGATCTTCGCCCCTTTTTCATATGCCTGATCGATCGCCCTGCATATCTGTTCTGTATTATATTCCACATCTGCCACTCGAATATCAGGCGTGGCAGCCGCTACTTTCACAAAACCATGTCTCATCTTTAACTCCACCTTTCCGCTCCCGGCTTTTCTGGTTTCCCCATCATCGGCACAAGCCGTCTTACTCTATTTTCTATCTTCATCCGTAATAACTGTTTTGCCTGATTTTCTGCCTTATCTGCTTTTTTTCAGTAATTCTTTCAGCTCGTCTACAGTGTAATTATATGCTTCATTACAGAAATGACATTTTACTTCGATATCTTTTCCATCATCGATCATTGACTGAATATCTTTTTTACCGATGCTGATAATTGCCTTTTCGATCCGCTTCTTTTGAACAGTTGCAATAAAATTTTGCAGGCATCGTATCTGTAATCTCAAGATCAAGTCCTTCTAATACTTGCGCAAGCATTTCTTCCGGCGTATGTCCATGATCGAGCATAGAAGTTACAGATCGGATGTTCTGAATATTTTCTTCCAGTTTGTTCAACACTTCATCTTCGATAAACGGCATTACCTGCACAATGAATCCGCCTGCACAGCGCACCGTATTGTCTTTTTCCATGAGAACGCCCAACCCTACGGAAGACGGAACCTGTTCTGACGTAGCGAAATAATACGTCAGATCTTCCGCGATTTCCCCTGTCTGAAGAATCGTCTGTCCTGAATACGGCTCTTTAAGCCCCATGTCTTTTATCACCGTCATTACGCCCTGTCCGAGCGCTCCGCCTACATCGAGTTTTCCGTTTTTCGGAGGAAGAATCACATTCGGTTCATGCACATAACCTTTGACATTCCCTTTGCTGTCCGCTGTCACTGTAAGACCTCCGATCGGACCGGAACATTTGATCTGTATCGTCAGCATATCTGTGTCATTTTTCATCATGCTTCCCATCATTGCTCCGCCTGTGAGCAGTCTTCCGAGAGCCGCCGTTGCGACAGGACTTGTCTCATGACGCTTGCGAGCCTCCTCTGTCAGTTCTGTTGTCACTGCCGCAAATGCGCGGATCTGTGCATTCGCCGCAGATGCTCTTACAATATAATCTTTCATCAATCTTTCTCCTGTTCTGTTTTATTTTATCATTACTTCATTCTATTTTCTTTTTGTCGCTTGCTCTGTTTATTTATCATGAATTTATCGTTATTTTATTATTACTCATTCTGTTTATTTTCCGTTTTCACGGGCGATCACGCATATTCTCTCGCTCGTATCGTTCGGCGTCTCTTTCGTATCCGCATCGTAAGCCTCTATAAATACAAGACCTGCACGTTCCAGAAGTTCTTGTATCTCGGCAAGCGTATACCCTCTTTGATAATGCGTCTCCGTATATCTCCGATATAAACTTCCGTTTTCGCCACCCTCTTCTTCTGAAAACATAGTATCTTCCAAGTCACCCGCTCCTTCTTCTGAAAGCAGAGCATCTTCCGAATCTGCCGTTCTTTCTGAAACATATGCATTTTCCATAGGGTTAAAATCTTCCGCGATAAACAGCGTCAGATCGTACTCGTTGATCTGTTCTTTCTCATAGTATCTGTTATCCCAAATAAAGCTGCACACGCCGCGGTCTTCCGCGATCGTACTGTCACCGATCACATCGCGGTATTTGTGAACAGTATTGAAGTCAAATAAAAAAATCCCTTTCGGATCAAGGTAATTGTTTACAAGTCGGAAGACTTCTTCCAGTTCGTCTGGTTCTGTTATATAGTTAACGGAATCGCAGACGCTTACGACCGCCCGAACGGTTCCGTACAGCTCAAACCCGCGCATATCCTGAAGCAGATAGAGGATATCATATCCTGACTCCGTTTTCTTTTCCATCGCAAGTTCTAACATTTCCTCCGAATTATCGACCCCTATCATATCGTATCCATATCCGGCAAGCCGTTCCGTCATCGTTCCTGTTCCGCATCCGAGGTCGAGCACGATCCCGTCTGTCACGCCATGTTCGCAAAGCTTCTCGCGGATGTGCCTCGCCCATTCGCCATAAGGAACATTATCCATAAATGTATCATAAACATACGCAAAACTTGTATACGCTTCCACAGTCGTTCCCTCCTATATCAACACAGCATACAAAAATCAGCCTATCAGCTCCGCCGCGCTCATCGTTCTGCCATTATAGAAACCGATCAGCCTGCGGTGATAAATCAAAAGCTATTTTTTGCTGTATTAGAAGTGTAACACATTTTACGGACAATTTGCACTGTAATTTCACAATAGAATGTTTAGAGGATAACAGAGATATTCTTCGTTGTCTGCATAGAGTCTTTTCGTATGTAGAAACAGTGTTTCATTTTCACAATCTTTACAAAAAAGAAGTTAATCTACAGAAATTGTTCGTTTGTTTTCTTTCATATCAAAACACCTTTCTTCTATGTATCTCATAGCAACAGTCTCCTTTTCTTTATTCTTATTTTTATATATCAGATTATAACACAAACGAAAAAGTGATACCTCCGCGCTTATGCAAACGATATCACTTTCTGTGTAGGATAATAATATATTATTTTGTCACAATTCTATAAGTCTATATTTATATATATCAGTATCTTCCAATACCCACAATGCATTTTGCTCTTCAAAAATCTCCATAGATATTTCATGAATGATACAAAAACGATTATCCCATCTCTTTCAAGACGTATTCTTCTATTTTTTCAACCAATTCTACTGCTGTGTCAATTTGTTCCTCAGCTTCTTCTCTAGTCGCTATATAGAAGTCATCATAATCGCTGGCATGTCGTATTTCTTCAGCCTCAGCAATTTTCCTTCCCAAAATTCTTGGGAAGATTTCTGTCTTGATATAATTTTTTATTAAAATTTGCAAGGGCATCCTTATGCCTCTTATATGCGTTTCCATCTAAAGCATGAATAGCTGAAATAGCATGATAAATTCCATAATAGGCTCTGTTATTCGCTCCCCTGCATTCTCCTGCATCTAAAAGAATTTTTGCTGATTTTATATCACTTTTAGCAACTTCCAACCTATATAGAACCAAATCTCGCCTTGTGCCTTTTTCATTATGCTGCGTCAAATAACTTTACCCCCTCACTTGCCACATTTGAATAAAACGGATACACTTCTACCCACTTATTAAAATGCTCTTGATTCTTTGCTATCGGCTTAATATCTACATCATAATCCATATTAAAATCATAGGTTGCACCAGATAACTCATGACGATACTTTTTAATGTCTATATCACTTAAATCCAAAAGCACCATAATATCTATATCCGAGTCCTTTGTATAATCGCCCCTTGCATAAGAACCATACAGAATAACTGTTTTCAAATGTTTTCCGTATATTTTACAGAGCACTTCAACATATTGACTCACTAACTCTCTTGTTGTCATAGATATACCACCTCTTTTACCAACTCTCTATTATTAAAAATCATACTTTCCAATACCTTAAATTTGTATTTTATGAACATTATCCTTTATTCCACGAAATCAATCGTTCATAAGCATTCATTTCAAATATCTATCCATTTTTATTTGCTCCACCAGTCAACCTTCTTATACTTATTATAACCGATTTTTATTTCTTTTCCTATCTTTATTTGATACCTGATTATAAATATGTAGCAGTTCAGCCCGCGCCATTCGTTATACAGAAAGAGACGCCGCATAGCGCGGCGCCTCTGGTTTTGTTTCATTTTTTGCTTTTTATCAAGACAATCTTTATGCTATCCGATCTGTTTTTCAGACTGTTCAAATATTCAGATTAGTCTTCTTTTTTGCGAAGAGCTACGACTGCCGCTCCTGCCGCTAACATCAACCCTGCAAGCGGAATGATCGGTGATACGCCGTTGTCTCCTGTCTGAACTGCTTTATCCTCATCCTTCGGATTCTCCGGTTTCGGATCTTCTGACACTTTTACAAAGTTTGCTTGCAGCTCCGCTGCTCTGTCAACCTTAAACTTGTACTCTGCTTTATCAGAAACTACTTTGCCGGCTACTGTCCAGTTCACAAACTTGTATCCTTCTTTTGCTGTCGCAATCGCTGTTACAATTTCGCCGTTTTCATAGCTTTCTTTTGCAGGATCAAGTTTTACCGTTCCCATCTTAGAGTCGTTTGCTTTTACTGTTATTGTAACCTTCTCTACCGGTTTTTCTGTCTTTTTAAAGTTCGCTGTCAGTTCTACGTTCTTATCTACTAAGAATTCATATGTAGTTTCTGTAGAAACCGCTTTCCCTTCTACTGTCCAGTTCACAAACTCATAGCCTTCTTTTGCCGTTGCTGTTGCCGTTACTTTCTCTCCCTTAGCATATTCTGCTTTGTCAGGATCAAGTTTTACTGTTCCCATCTTAGAGTCATTTACTTT
>ENA-OQET01000649-OQET01000649.1-human-gut-metagenome-genome-assembly--contig:-NODE-649-length-17619-cov-2.483364_pt1 | contig 17619 bp, 19 predicted proteins | sample MGYA00242800_ERZ504645 | MGnify/ENA primary metagenome ERZ504645 (study PRJEB26092, sample SAMD00036308) | human gut metagenome | host: Homo sapiens | study: EMG produced TPA metagenomics assembly of... | reverse complement strand
AAAAAGTCACAGGAATATTCTTCTCTTGAAACCATATCCGCCTTTTCGATTTTCATATGATTCTGTTCATACGGGCGAAGAGCGTCCGTTTCTTCTACCCAGATTCCAAGCATGTCCTTTAATTTTCCTGGATAAGCACCGAATACGCAACGGTCATTTTCATCTGCAAGTCCAGACATAACTGTAGTAACCAGAGTTCCGTCCATTTTTCACATATGCATTTAACTTTTCGCCAATATTATTTTTTCCATATAAATCATAGGTGCTATAACGAGATCATATTTCTCCAGCTCTGCCTCAAATGGCAGAAAATCTACTCCGATATTCTGTCGATACAGGGTTTCATAATAAAGAGAAACTGTTTTTAGATAATCCATATCCTTAGACGGACCGCTGGAAAGTTCCAATGCCCACCAGTTGTTCCAGTCAAAAAGGATTCCTACCCTTGCAGGTGTCCTTCCATTCAAAAAAGTATCTCCTATATGCGCTAGCTCAGCTCCCAATACACTTGATTCCCTGAAAACTCTTGTATCCTCTCTTCCTGAATGGCTAATAATTGCCCCGTGGAATTTTTCCTGTCCGGCAACAGACTGTCTCATCTGGAAAAACAGGCAGGTATCTGCTCCATGCGCCATTGCCTGATAGGATAATCTTCTCACTTCACCAGGACGTTTTAGCAGATTATAAGGCTGCCAGTTCTGCTGATTTGGAGACTGCTCTGTTAGAACAAAAGACTGGCCTCCTTTTAAGCCTCGCATAATATCATGCTTCATTGCCACGAAATACGCCGGATCATCTGGCCACGGATAGTTATCCCATCCTACTATGTCCAATTTCTTAGTCATGGTAAATTGATCTAATTTCTTGATAAAACCGGACATATTTGTCTGAATAGGAATCTCCGGATTATATTTTTTCAGAATATCATATTCATTCTGGAAACATTCCGCTGTTGAATCTGTTACAAAGCGCATATAGTCTAACTGAATTGCCGGATTAAACCGATAATCATCATTTAATTCTGTAGGTAGTGTTACTTCTTCAAAGCTACTGACAATTCTTCCCCAGAACGTGGTGTGCCATCTTTTATTCAGTTCATCCACTGTTCCATAACGTTTTCTTAACCATACACGAAACTTTGCCTGACAGGTCGGACAGTAACAATAGGTTCCATATTCATTGGAAACATGCCACATCGCAAGTGCTGGATGATGGGCGTAACGCATAGCCATTTGCTCTGCAATTGCAGCTGCTCTTTCTCGATATTTCAAGCTGTTACGCAGAAGAACACGCGCATTCCATGAGTTCTTTTTCTTCCTGCAATATCAACAGGAAGTACTTCTGGATATCTGGTGGACAGCCAGGCCGGTTGTGCAGTGATCACCTGCTTCTCCAGGTAGCGGAGAATATCTTCCTCCGGTGCTGCTATCTTAATAGTAAGGAATTTCTCTTTCTCACCGCGGTTCAACGCCAGCACACGATGTCCAGCCAGCTTCTTCACCGGCTCTTCAAATTCGTAATACATTTCGTAAACAGACTGTGTCTCCGGATCCTTTGCCACAGAACTGATGGTTCCTTTCTTTGCAGTAAGGTCACGGATGTGGATTCGGTAATCTGCCTCGTCGGAAATATGCTCTGCAATAATATCCTTCGCACCAGCAATGGCGTCTGCCACAGAAGCAACCTCTTTTTCCTCTGACACAAAGGCTTCTGCCTCTTCCTCAATAGACTTGTTTGTCATCTGGAGCATAATGATATTTGCCAGGGGCTCCAGGCCTTTTTCCTTGGCAATGGTTGCCCTGGTACGTCTCTTCGGACGGTACGGGCGGTAAAGGTCCTCTACGACTACCAGCGTCTGTGCTGCCAGGATCTGTGCCTTCAGTTCTTCTGTCAGCTTGCCCTGGTCCTCAATGCTGGAAAGGACCTGATTCTTCTTGTCTTCCAGATTTCGGAGATAAGTCAGTCTCTCGTTCAGGTTACGAAGCTGCTCGTCATTTAAGGTTCCGGTAGCTTCTTTTCTATATCGTGAAATAAAAGGGATAGTGTTTCCCTCGTCGATCAATTTAACAGCAGCTTCTACCTGCCATTTCTGCACCCCCAGTTCCTGGGTGATTGCCTGTAAAATATCCATTTTTTCAATCTCCTCTTGTTGCTTGTATTTCTAATTTCTGTAACCGTCATTATTTTCTGTATCATATCCGTTTCCAGAATCATTGGTCCAGTTATAAAAGCCGCCGTCAGCAGTTCCATCTCCTGGCAGTCTGTAGTCCAGTTCCCCATCCAGATCCCGGTAAAATGCCACCATGGACATTTCCATATAAGGCATGATCCAGAAAAGTGCAATATAGAACGTGAACACAGATAATAACAAAAGCGGGATAAAGCTGAGATTCAGCTTCACATATCTCCAGATATTTCCCTTCATCAGCCTTGCGCTCTCTTTCAGTGCCTGGATTCCTCCAAGCTCTGTGTCATCCGCCATGAGAAAGTAAGTCATGGCAAATGGAAGGGAAATAAGAAAATTCAGCAAAGTGCTTACAGCCAGCAGTCCCAGAGTCATGGAAAGCCACTGAATCTGGGAATCCACAGTCAGTCCCGGATCTGTGGTAAAGCTCACATAATAGTAAGGGATCGCTGTGATCAGCTGGATCATCGCCAGCACAAAGCCTGCAACGATCACCCTGTCTGGCTTGTTTTTTGAAAAAGTAGCCAAGATCTCCCAGAGAAAACTCCTTTTCCCCGGGAAATATTCAAAAGCATATACCCCAGACCAGCAGAAATGATTCCCACGATCAGTGACACCACCAGCATAAATATTTCGCTGAGAACCAGATCCAGCGCGGATGTGCCAGAAAACAAATTGGTAGAAAGGATTGTTCCTAAGGTATTCAGACCATACACTGCCAGAAGCCCAAGGATCACAGTTCCAACATGTCCCTGCAATGACTTTTTGGCCTGCAGTTTGATTTCCTTCGTACTCTTTTTTTCATAATCATCATTCTCCTTTGCAGTGAAACAGCAGGCCGGGATTCTGATACATCCCGGCCAGATATATTGCAGCACCATTTCGCTGTTTTCACTTTTGCTCCATTAAACCATGCCAGCTGTTCCTAATATAGCATTTTCCCATCTGACATCTGTAATTTTTTTATAACTACGCCGTCCTCTTACTTCCCCAGAAAAACACCGCTACCGTACCAGGACCTGTATGGCTTCCGATGGTGGTTCCGATGTTGTTGATCTCAACCTTCCCATTTAATTTCGGGAAACGCTCTTCCACCAGCCTTGCCACTTCCCTGGCATCCTCTATACATGCGGACTGGGAAATATAACATTTCCCACTATAGTCAAGTCCGCCCTCGGCGTACTCTTCCATTTTGTCTACAATAGCCCGGATCACCTTTTTCTTGGTACGGATCTTAAATCTTGGGATCAGTTTTCCCTGATCATCCATATTCAGAAGCGGACAAATATTCAGCATAGTGCCGAAAAAGCCGCTGGCCTTGGAAATACGGCCTCCTCTGATATAGAACGTAAGGTCTGTGGAAAAGAACCAGTGATGCAGGTTCAGCTTGTGTTCTTCTGCCCAGGCATGAACTTCCCCGATGGATTTACCCTCATCCCGGAGGTCAGCAAGTTTATCCATAAAAAGACCATATCCTGAAGACGCGCCCAGAGAATCCACAACCAGAATCTTACGATCCGGGTATTTTTCCTCCAGCTCCGCTTTTGCAACGTTGGCTGAATTTATAACACCGGAAATCCCGGAAGAAAGGCAGACGTGAAGCACATCCTTGCCCTGTTTCAGAAATCCTTCAAAATACTCTTCAAACTCATCTGCGTTTACCTGGGAAGTCTTGGTAGATGCCCCATCCTGCATGGCTTTATAAAACACATCAAAAGGCATGGACTGTCCCAGATCATCTGCATATTCTTTTCCATTTAATTCATAATGAAAGCAGATATAGGAAATATTTCTTTTCTCAAAATGTTCTTTCGTAAGGTCCGCTGTGGAACAACAGCTGATCACATAGTTGCTCATATTTCCCTCCTGTTACTAATTTTGTAAAACCTCCAGATCGGGTTCTCCCTTATTCTGGAAGAATTTCATTTCTGTACGCAACACTTGCCACTGTATCCGGATCCTCATCCTTGTTAAACCAGAACTGTGCCCGGTTGTCAATCTTGGTATCTGCAGTCTTATAAATATTCAGGTAATCTCCGTCCTCATCACACGAATAGCCTTTTTCCTCTGCAGCTGCGATCAGGTCCGCCTTCTTCGCACCCAGGGTAAATCCACCGGAAAGAGTAAGGGTAAGAGCATCACTGTCGTAATTGCCTACCTCAAGCTCCCGTACAAAACAGTTCTCGATGGCAGTTGCATCCTGGGTAAAATTGTAAACACTGAAATGCACACTCTGGTTATTCTTCATCATGTCTACAAATTCCAGATCCCGGCCAGCCACATAAGCGCCATCTTCCACATTCTGAAGCTCCCAGCCATTCTCAAGGAATGCAGACACCGGAGCCGGAAGGGAATAAAGATCTCCGCAGAATTCCAACTGTGGAGCCAGCAGATCATCTCCCAGCTCAGTAGGAGCGGTATAGGAAGATACGATTTCCGGAACTTCCTCGCTTACACTTCCCTTGTCATATCCTTCTGGCTCTACGAAGTTACGCATATCTACCTGCTTCAGAGTATTGTCATCCTTATATACATAGAAATGAACTTCCTCGTAATAATCTTTCGAGTAGGAATACTTGGTATACAGGTCTCCCTCGTAAGTATCGCTTGGATCACCATAAGCAGCTTTGATATCATCAAAATTGGATTTTCCCATTACGATTCCGCCAGGCAGTTCTACAGGAGTAGCCGCCACATCAAAATCATAGCTTGCATCAATATCAATTCCCGCCACCAGACACTGGTTTAATGGCAACTGGTTGATTCCAAGATTGATCACATCTACGGAAACGCGGTCGTCCCCTTTGTAAAAAACTGATGGAACCATAGGAATTGGTTCCAACGCCCATCTCCGGGTCCTCGTTCTTGCCAAGTGTCCAGTCTGCTGCAAAATCCTGGTAATACATAGGGAACTGGTAAACCTTATCCCCGATCTTCACCTGAAAATCGTACAGGCTGTCGGACAGCTCTGTAACCGTTTCTGCACCAGCCTCAGGCTCATCAGCAGCCTCTCCTGCTGCCTCTGTAGTTTCGGCTTCCTGTGCCTCTGCATAAGCCGCGGACGGAACCGCACACAGGCACATTGCTGTAAAAAGCACTCCCAATACTTTTCTTTTCATACAGAAATTCCTCCTTAAAATGTATATTCGATCAGTCGGCAAGGCCGAAAGCATCGTGTACTGCATTCATAGCCCGGATTCTGTCTTTTTCATTGATGAGGACGGTAATACGGATTTCAGATGTGGAGATTCATATTAATGTTTACCCCTTCATTGTAAAGGCTCTCAAACATCTTGGCAGCCACGCCAGGATTGCTGAGCATACCGGAGCCAACAATGGAAAGCTTGGCGATATTGCGCTCAGAGTGAAGCTCCTTGAAGCCAAGGCGCTCCTGGCTCTCCTCCAGAGTGGCAACTGCATCATCCAGATCATCCTTATTTACTGTAAAAGAAATGTCCTTTGTTCCTGCACGTCCGATAGACTGCAGGATCACATCTACATTAATATTCTTCTTCGCAAGGGTATCAAATACCTTAAATGCAACACCAGGCACATCGCGAAGCCCCAGTACTGCGATTCTCACAGCGTCTGTATCCAGCGCAACACCGCTGATCAGCATTCTTTCCACGCTAACTACCTCCTTAACTACCGTTCCTTCACTGTTATTCAGGCTGGAGCGGACCACAAGGGGCACTCCGTATTTCTTCGCCATTTCCACAGAACGGTTGTGAAGTACACCCGCTCCTGACGTTGCCAGATCCAGCATCTCATCGTATGTGATTTCTTTCAGCTTTCTGGCATTTGGAACCTTACGCGGGTCGGCTGTGTAAACGCCGTCCACATCTGTATAGATCTCACAGGCATCTGCATGAAGTGCTGCTGCCAGTGCCACTGCAGTGGTATCAGAGCCGCCTCGTCCCAGAGTTGTGTAGTCATCGTATTTATCTACGCCCTGGAATCCGGTAACAATTACGATCCTGCGGGCATCCAGTTCCCGGCGGATACGCTCTGTATCGATTCTTTTTAATCTTGCATTCTGATGGCTGCTTGTGGTATGCATGGTCACCTGAAAGGCATTCAGGGAAACCGCCGGAACGCCCAGCTTGTGCATTACCATTGCCATCAGGGATACGGACATCTGCTCACCGATGGTAAGGAGCATATCCATCTCACGCTTCGGAGGCTTGTTGTCCATATCATGAGCCATACGGATCAGCTCATCTGTATATTTTCCCATGGCGGACAAAACCACCACCACGTCATTTCCTTTTTTATATTCTTCGATACAACGGTTGGCAACATTATACATTCTCTGTTTGTCCCCAACGGAAGTACCGCCGAATTTCTTAACTATCAGCATAGTTTTTCCTTTCACGCTGTCAGTTTTATTTTTATCTGCGTATACAGGCAGTTTCGCTCAGCTGCCCATTACCCGAATAACTGCGGTTTCATGTTATCAGTCTTTCACGCGGATCATGCCCAGAACATTCTCTCCAAGCGCTTTCACACGCTCTTTGTACTCGCCCTGTGTCATAAGTCTGGTAATAAAACCAAATTCTTCCGGAAGGGAATCCGGCTCGATCACAGCCTCAACCTTACCAAAAGCCTTATCCACTTCATCCAGGGAAGTATCCTTCACACGGACAAAGAAACGGCCTTCTACAGAATCCGGCTCCATCAGGGTCATCTCTTCATTGCTCCAGTTATTTGGAATGGTATCATGAAGATGCTTTGCAGCCTCCACAACGTCTGCTACAACTGCACTTGCAGTAGGAAGCTTGCCGGCTCCGCTTCCATAGAACATGGCATCTCCAAGCATATTTCCATGTACAAAAATACTGTTGAACACTCCCTTTACGCCATAAAGAGGATTCTCCTGTCCTACAAGGAAAGGTGCTACAAGTGCGTAGAAGGAATCGTCTCCCAATTTCTTGCTTGTGCCAAGAAGCTTGATACTTCTGCCCATTTCTCTTGCGTATTCCATATCCTCTGGTGTGATCTTTGTAATTCCTTCTGTATAAACATTTTCAAAATTCAGGAATTTTCCATATGCCAGAGAGGAAAGAATGGCAATCTTACGGCATGCGTCCTGTCCTTCCACGTCAGCGGTAGGATCAGCCTCTGCGTAGCCTTTTTCCTGAGCCTCTTTCAGAACAGTATTGAAATCAGCGCCTTCTGTGATCATCTTATCCAGCATATAGTTAGTAGTTCCGTTCAGAATTCCGCTGACCTCATCGATCTCATCTGCGGTAAGAGAACCGTTGATGGCACGAATGATCGGGATTCCACCGCCGCAGCTTGCCTCGAAAAGGAAGTTGATCTTTTTCTCTTTTGCAATTTCCATAAGCTCAGGACCGTATTGGGCAACCAGAGCTTTATTTGAGGTACACACACTCTTGCCGGCTTCAAGTGCTCTTTTTGTAAAAGTATAGGCAGCACCGGTTCCTCCCATTACTTCTACTACAATTTTAACTTCCGGATCGTTTACGATCTGCTCAAAGTCATGAACAAGAATCTCTTCTACCGGATCTCCAGGGAACTCACGAAGATCCAGTACATATTTGATCTTAATCTCTTCCCCGGCTCTTTTGTTAATCAATTCATGATTGGTGCGGATGACTTCTACTACACCGCTTCCAACTGTGCCATATCCTAACACTGCAATATTTATCATCTGTCCGTTACTCCCTGCCTAAAATTTTTAAATAATGGATTCCTTCCATCTGTTCAATGTCATCCACCATTGCCTCAGCATCCCCTTCTCCCTGAAGGATCTGCACACTTAAGGTAAGAGTGGCAATGCCACTGATGGGAATACTCTGATGTATGGTCAGAATATTGCCATGGTTTTCTGCAATAGCCCGAAGAACATTGGATAAAATTCCCGGCTCATCATCCATCTGTATAATAAATGTGATGGTCTTTCCCTTGGCTTCCTCGTGGAAGGGAAAAATATCATCTTTATATTTATAGAAAGAGCTTCGGCTGATTCCCACAGCGTCTGCAGCTTCCTGAACCGTAGCTGCCCGCTTTGATTCCAGAAGCTTCTTCGCTGCAACTACATTCAGAAGCACCTCTGGCACAGCCCGCTCTTTTACTACAAAATATTTATTCTTATCTGTTGTCTTTGGCATCCTGCATTTCCTTCCACTTTCACTGCGCCCTGCAAATCTCTGCCATTACAGCCGCTGTATCCAGACATAATCCGGAAACTGGCCTTACCCTGTTACCGTTCACTCCGTGAACAGCAGCATGCTTTTATTGCTGTTCTGCAGGTCTCTTCGCAAGTGCGATCCATTTCAAATATGCATTAATAAAGATATCAATGGCACCATCCATAACTGCATCTACATTTCCGGTTTCTTCATTAGTACGGTGATCTTTGACCATGGTATATGGCTGCATAACGTAGGAACGGATCTGGTTGCCCCAGCCGATATCCGTTACTTCACCTCGGATTCCGGAAAGCTTGGCTTCTGCTTCCTGCTGTTTCAGAAGATATAACTTCGCCTTCAGCATCTGCATAGCCTTATCTTTATTCATATGCTGGGAACGCTCATTCTGACACTGTACCACGATTCCTGTTGGGAAATGAGTGATACGGATAGCGGATGAGGTCTTGTTGATATGCTGTCCGCCGGCACCACTGCTTCGGTAGGTATCAATACGGATGTCCTCATCATTGACTTCTACGTCCAGATCTTTCTCAATATCAGGCATTACATCGCAGGATACGAAAGAGGTCTGGCGCTTTCCAGCCGCATTGAACGGGGAAATACGTACCAGACGGTGAACACCTTTCTCAGACTTCAGAAGTCCGTATGCGTTCTCTCCGTTTACCTGGAAGGTAACAGATTTGATACCAGCTTCATCGCCGTCCAGATAGTCCAGAACTTCAATTGAAAAGCCCTTGCGCTCAGCCCAGCGTGTATACATACGATACAGCATACTGCACCAGTCGCAGGCTTCTGTTCCACCAGCTCCTGCATTCAGTTTGATAATGGCATTCTCGCCGTCATACTCTCCTGAAAGAAGTGTCTTCACACGGATACTGTCAAACTGTGCCTGGAACTCATCCAGCATTTCCTGGATTTCTTCGATCATGGACGGATCATTTTCCTCATAGCTCATCTCGATCAGGGTCTCCATATCTTCTTTCTGGGTTACCAGATTCTGATAGGTTTCCATGTCGTCCTTCATACCCTTTAATTCTTTCATTTTCTTCTGGGATATTTCTGCATTGTCCCAGAAATCAGGCGCTTCCATTTCGCGCTCTAATTCTTCAACCCGCTTTTCTTTGTTAGCCAGGTCAAAGTGAATCCCTCACTTCCACTAATGGTTCTGTGTATGTTGCAAGAATGCTCTTGAACTGGTCTAATTCAACCATAGCTTCACCTTCTTTCTAATATTTCTGTGTAACTGTCCAGTGTTTTCTGAATCGTTACATTTCTTCAACAATGCCGCCGGCCTGGAACGTGTTTGAAAAATCATTCCCGCGATCCGCACGGCACACAGACTTTCAAACTATACAATAGCATATTCCGTGGGAAATTACAATAAAAAGCGGTGTGGAAAGGAATAGCCACCCGTTACCGTTTTCTTTGTGAATAACAGGCATTCTCTCTGTTGCGATTTTTTCTCAAAAATGGATTTTAGAATAGGTTGAAAAATCTCTGTATTTCTTATATCATAAACTAATGGTTCGTTTGTGGAACATGGTTCTATGATATGATGATTTTGGTTAAAGCTATTAATGAAGAGGTATCATTTTTGAAGAAGAAAGAAGCGGTATTTATTGGTGCACTATTGGTTATTTCAGTGGTGCTTTGTATTTTTGTTTATGCGGTTCCACATGGAACTCATGGGTCGATCCAGATTACGGTGGATGGGGAACTTTATGGGACTTATTCACTGGCTGAGGATCAGGTGATCCAGATTGGGGATACCAATGTGTGTGAAATTAAGGACGGCGAGGTAAAGATGACAGAGGCGGACTGCCCGGATCATCTTTGCATGAAGCAGCCGGCAGTGGGCAGTGCAGGCGGATATATTGTGTGCCTGCCAAACAGAGTAGTCATTCAGGGAGAGGGCGATTCAGATTCACAGGATTCCGAAAGTGGATTTGACGCAGTGGTGTAAGTGATGAATCAGAAAAAGACAGCGTATCTTGGGCTGTTTGCAGCCATTGCCATTATTTTCGGGTATGTGGAATCGTTGATTCCGTTTTTTGGCGGGAATTCCGGGAATGAAACTAGGGCTTGCAAATCTGGCGGTGCTTTTTGTGATGGAGAGGTATACGTGGAAAGAAGCGGCGCTGGTTTCCATTGTGAGAATTTTTATTATCGGTTTTATGTTTGGAAGCGGCTCCAGTATTATGTATAGCCTGGCGGGGGCGACCCTTAGTTTGATTGTGATGGTTTTTGTGAAAAATAAGATTGGATTCGGGCAGCTGGGTGTAAGTGTGGCTGGTGGCGTTTCCCATAACATCGGTCAGCTGCTGGTGGCGATTCCGGCAACGCATACGGTGGGACTGTTGTATTATTATGCTCCGGCGCTGATGGTGTCAGGAGTGATTACAGGACTGCTGATTGGAGTGCTGACGAAGGAAGTGCTTAAGAGGATTCCGTAATATGTTACCACCGTACGCATCTGGGCTGAATATATTCCACGCGGGGAGGCGCAACATTCCGCGGAGCTAACTGCTAACTGCGACTAAACATCTCAGGAGAGCCTTCGATGTTAAGTCTTCGTAAGCAGTGGATCTCCGCTCCATTAAAGGCGCGCCTTGAATGCCCCGCTTAGGAATATATTCAGCCCAAATGCTGTTGATTGAAAAAGAGCTCCTGACGATAGTTTTGAACTATCGTCGGGAGCTCTTCTTGCTATTCCATAAGTTATCATTTTCTATGAATTTATCATGGACAACTTATAATTCGTTTTACTATATATCCGTCTTTCATTAATTCGAATTTATCCATCAATCCACTTGTCACATACACATTTTTGTCTTCATCAACGAATACGGCTTCTGCATCATATTTCTCTAAAAGAGGTTTCGCGGCGTCCAGACCCAGAACGAAGCAGGCAGTGGAGAGGCCGTCGGCCAGGTAACCCTGGTCGCAGACGATGGTGACGGAGGTGAGACCGTTCTGGACGGGGTAACCGGTCTTTGGATCCAGGATGTGGTGGTAGCGGATTCCATCTTCTATGAAGTATTTTTCGTAGTCGCCGGAGGTGGAAAGGAACTGATTGGCGTCCAGGGTGATGGCTCCAAGATAGTCGCCTTCCGTGTCACGGGGATCGGTGAGGGCTACTTTCCAGGAGGAGCCGTCGGGCTTTTCGCCGTAGGTCATGACACTGCTGCCGCCAAGGTTCAGGATCATACCGACGACGTCTGGCTGGGTTTGCATGTAATCCATAATCTGGTCACAGCCCATGCCTTTTCCAACAGCACCAAGATCCAGGGTACAGCCATCAAGAAGAGTTACATTGTTTCCGTCCACCTGAATTTTTTCGTAGCCCACTTCTGGAAGAAGAGTGTCGATTTCGGACTGATCTGGGACATGAGGGTTCTCGCCGTCAATGTTCCACAGGCGGATGATTTTTCCAAGGGTGGGGTCAAAAGCACCGTCGGAATCCTGGGACAGTTGGCGGATTTTCTCAAGGTCGGCGGCAAGATCATCAGAGACTTCCATGGTCTTGCCCTCAGCATTGTTCAGCTGGGAAATCTGGGAGTTTTCCTCTGTCCAGGAAAGGAGGGTGGTTTCCATTTCGCGGAGCTTTTCGCCAATCTGGGTATTGATGTCCGCGCCTGAGGTGTAAAGGGTTTCGGAAACTACCGTGTCCATTGCGAAATCTGCGTTGGTGTATTTTTCTACGTCAGCAGCATAAACAACTGTAGTGGTTTTTCCCAGTACTGTTGCAGAAATGACAGTGAGAAACAGGCTGCTGCAGAGAATTCCTGCCGCACTTCTCTTTCTCAAATTCCTTCTCCCATTAAACATATCCAAGCAGGTAAGTGATTGACCTCTGGACTGCTTTTTATAATGTACCTTAATTAAATCGACTTCATTCTGAAATCTTACTTTACTTCTTTTTTACTCATATCCTGTTCTTTCTGATTTTATTTTCTCTTATTTTCCAATAGCGTTCGCCCATCTTTTCCCAGCTCGTGTTTAAAAAAGGCTCTCATCTTTCGCCTTCGGAATCCCGATCCGGATGTTCCTCTTCGGGCAGATTCCCTGGCAGGCGTGGCAGCAGATACATTCTCCTGAGAGAGGGGTATCACCGTCAATGTCCAGATGAGCAGGACAGCGCTTTTTGCAGGCTCCGCATTTCGCCGGACAGGTGCCTCTGTCACGGTTGAACAGCGCAGAGGGCGCTATAGGCATTATAGCAAAAATTGCGCCCATTGGGCAGAGGAACTGGCAGAAAAATCTTTCCTGAGTGCACATTCCGATCATGAGCAGAATCAGCAGCACAATCCCCACCTTGTAGGCAGCACCGGGAAGTCTGCCAGCGGTGAGCATGGAAAACACATCCCAGGGGCTCATGCCCTGAAGCTTGCTGTACCAGCCGGTAAGGATAGATACAAGAAGCACCAGAAGCCAGATATATTTCACCTTCTGCAAAATGCGGATGGCTTTTTCTGAGTATCCGTGACGGCCTTTTTTATGAAAAACCTTCTGGCGGATAAACACAGTCAGCTCGTACAATGCATCCCCAAGGGAACCAAATGCGCAGGCATATCCGCAGAAATGCCGTCCGAACAGGCAGGTTACCACCAGCAGCACGGCAGTCACATCCAGAAAGGAATTCCAGCTGATTGCCTGATGTGCTGCGATTGCCTGAAAAACGGACTTCACGCCTGCGAATGCTGTGGAAAAAAGTGCCGGAGCAAAAATGAAAAACAGAAGCTGGATGCCGGCACGGATCAGCCGGATTTTTCTCTGTCTCTTTTTCATTGATTTTCCGCCTTTCCAAGTGCATCATTTACAGCGTTGATAATTCCAGTGGAACTGAAGGTTGCTCCGGAAATGGTGTCAACATCTGTACTCTGGGCAGCCAAAATGGTACTGATCACGCCCTGTCCCTGGGAAAGGTATGCAGAGTCTTCGCCTGGTGCACTTACCACCTGAATGTCTGTAATCGTGTCATTTTCAAGTGTAACCTGAACCTGGATATTGCCGCCAAAGCCCTGGCCGTCTCCTGTGTAGGTTCCGTTTTTGTAGACAAGATCTTCACTTTCTTCCTCAGAAGAAGCGTCCTCAGCCTCTGTCTCATCTGTATTCTTGTCATCTTTTTTCGCGTCCTCGGAAGCATCCCCGGAAGCCGCTTCTTCCGTCTGGGCTTTCTGATTCTTCGCTTCCTCTTCTGCCTTTTTCTTCGCCTCTTCCTGCGCTTTTGCAGCCTCTTCAAGGGCACTTAATATCTCATCCTGCTGTTTTTCCAAGGCCTCCACTCTGGTTGTCAGACTGGCGATCTGCTGGTCTTTTTCGGTATCACTATCTTTTTTCTGCATGGAGTTGTTAGCCAAGAACGACACCAACGATCAGAAGCAGACATAAAACTCTCATAATAAAACTCTGGTATTTCATGGGTTATGCTCCTTTTGCCTGATTTAATGCATTTCTAAATGCCTGAATAAATCCCTGGGAGGAATATGTGCATCCAGATACTGTATCCACACTGTCTGCGGACTGCTTTCCCATAACCTGTCCAAGAATTCCCTCCCAGGCTGTATCTGCATATTCTTCATCATCATAGGAAAAATAAGTTGCTCCCACAATCTGTCCTCCGGATATTGTTACGGTAACCTGTACACTGCCTGGTCCGTCATTGCCTTCTCCAATGCCAGTGTAGGTTCCATCTGTATATGCACCAGCAGGCACAGGCGTGGGTTCTGGCGCAGCTGTCGGTTCCGGCGTCACAGAATTCTCCGGTGTATCCGTCGGCTCCGGTGCAGAAGTTGGCGCTGGCGTTTCAGTAGGCTCTGGTACAGCTGTAGGCTCCGGTGCAGTCGTTGGTTCCGGAACAGAAGTCGGACTTTGGCGTATTTGTGGGTTCTGGCTTCTCGGTGGAATCCGGCGCCTCAGTGGGCTCTGGGCGTTACTGAAGGCTGTACCTCTGTATTTTTTGCCTGCTCCAATGCTATTTTGGACGCATCCAGAATTCCCATAGAAGAAAATGTTGCACCACTTACAGTGTCAATTCCTTCTGTACTCTGCTTTTCCAGTATTTTAGGCTGTATGGATCTCCATGCCTTATTGAAAAAGCTTCTGGTATCTGAGTTTGTATTGGTTACTTCCGTAATTTTTCCGTCTTTAATTGTCAGTGTTATGTTAACCTTTCCAGAATATCCCATTGCAGACCCTGTATAGGTACCATCTTTCAAAAGCTTTACAACCGGCTGTTCATCTGACGGATTATCCGGAGTCTTGGTAGGATGTGGAATCTCCGTTGGAATTGGTGTTACAGTTTCATCAGGTACAGCAGTCGGTGTTGGAGTTATATCTTCTTCCTTTGAGTCTGTAGTTCCTGATTGATCAGCCTTTGAAAGAGCCTGGGATAAAGCTCCGAGAATTCCATTGGAAGAAAATGTTGCACCACTTACAGTATCAATTTCAGAAGTACTCTGTCTGGAAATCACATTGGACTTGATTGTTTTCCATGCTTTATTAAAAAATTCAGGTGTATCTGTATTTGTGTTGCTTATTTTTTTGATTTTTCCATTTTTTATTGTAACCTTTACCGTTACGATTCCATCAAAGCCTTCTGCCTGTCCCTCATATACGCCATCTTTATAGCTGACAGAAGTATCTTTCTTCGGTTTCTTTGCAGGTTTTGGCGTTGGCGTTGGAGTTGGTGTGGCAGCCGGTGTGGCAGAATCACTGTTTCCTGCCTGTGAAAGGGCATTCTGTACTGCCTGGATAATCCCGTTTGAGGAATAAGTTGCACCGCTGACTGCATCCACATTCGGGGACTGGCTTGATAAAACCTTACTTACAACGCCCTGTGCAGAGGCAAAATAAGAGCCTGTTTCTCCAGAGGCACTCAATATATCAACAGCTGTGATTTTCCCACCTGATACAGTTACCTGTACGGTAATCGTTCCTCCAAAGCCAGTACCGCTGCCCTGATAAGTTCCATCTTTATAGCCGCCTTCCGGAACTTCTGTAGTTGGTGTAGTGGTGGAGCCCTGACCTACCCCTGAAGATGCAGCCGTTTTTACTGGAAGGGTCTTTGAGCTTCCTTTTTTTTATACCTACTTTTTGTTCTTTGAAATTTTGGAGGTTTTTTTCTTTGAAGATGATGATGTATTTTTTGCCTGCTTTCAGCAGACTCTCCTCTTTTGCCTCGTCATCTGCTGCCTCATAGGAATAGGCTGTTTTCAGAAGCGATTCCAGATCCTGGGATTTTACAACCTCTCTGGTTTCAGCAGTCACTTCTTTTCCACTGCTGCCAGCCTGAGCACCTGCTGCAGCCACAGCAGCAATAACCACTGCTGCCGGAGCAAGTTTCACCAGATTCTTTTTTTGCAAAAGGATTCTTATCACTGTCTCGTTTTTTTCATGCTGTCTCCTGTTAAAATATGTAGCAAAATAAGTTTCTTTTTACAAGCAAAGCAGGGGCTGTTAAAACGGCCCCCGTTCCTTTGCCTTGTTTTTGCACAAGTATTATTTGTTATCGTAAAAGCTTTGTTAATCATTATTTTACTTTTACTTTGAATTTCTTAGATACTCCATTACTTGTAACAGTGATGGTTGCAGTACCTTTCTTCTTACCTTTTACAACACCTTTTGCAGTAACAGTCGCTACTTTCTTGTTGCTGGACTTGTATGTTACTTTTCCGGATGGTGTTGCGGTTGCTTTGATTTTTACTGTTTTGCCTTTCTTGATTGTTGCAGAAGATTTTGCAAGCTTCAGAGAAGGTTTCTTAACCTGGATTACTACCTTCTTAGTGTAATTTTCCAACCTTTACAGTAATTGGTTGTCTTTCCCGCTTTTTTTCGCTTTTTACAACGCCTTTTGGAGGAAACAGTCGCTACTTTCTTTGTTGCTGGATGTAAATTTAACTTTTTCCAGTTACATCATTTTTTACAACAGTAATGGTTGTAGAGGTTTTTCCTTTGGTGTAAATTGTGGAAGCTTTTGCAGTTGCTGTAATTCCTTTGGCCGGTGCTACAGTCGGTGCCGGAGTTGCAGTTGGCTGTGTAGGTGCTACAGTTGGCTGTGCAGGGGTCGGTGTTGCGGTCGGCTGCGCCGGGGCTGGTGTTGCAGTCGGCTGTGCCGGTGTTGCGGTTGGAGCCGGAGCTTTTACAAGCATGTTAAGAGCTTCTCTTAAATGTCCGATCTGCTCTTCTACGCCATAAGTTGTCTGATTCTTAATATTTGCAAGCATTTCCTCGCACTCTTCAAGCTCATTTGCAATGCTGTCTTTTGCAGCAGCCCAGCTCTCCGGAGTATAATCAGCCTCGTTCAGGGCTTTTGCTTCTGCGATAATGTTTTCCAGTGGTGTGGAATCTGCATCACCTGCAGGTTTTGCAATATTCTCAGCTGTTGCCTGGAATTTTACAACGTAATCCTGGTATCCAAGGGCATGAACAGTAAGGATCCAGTAACCAGTTCCGTCAGTTCCTTCCGTAAGCTTGCATCTTCCAGATTCTGTAAGACCAAGCTGGATACCCATCATTTTATGCATCCAGTTATCTGCTGCAAATTTTGTTCCATAGTTTGCAAGTCTGTTTGTATAAGTGGAATCATTTCCATAATATGCCCACTCAACAGACTGCATATGTGCACCAAGATCGCCATAGTTTCCAGTCAGGTCAACTCTCAGGAACTCACCATAAGAACCATTTCCAGGTTTTACAGTTGCTGTAATTCCGTCTGCCACTTTCAGCTCTGCATCTTTGATGCCAGACTCAGTTCCGTTCTGTCTTGCTCCGATTACAAAGCTTCCGTCTTCAGCTTTTGTAACTTTTTTCAAACCATTTGTATTTGCAGTTACATTTGCAACAGCTTCATAGGATTTCAGTTCTTTCTCGCCATAACCGCCGATCAGCTGTCCGCCATTTTTTACAATTTGCATGGCTTTCTGCAAAATGCAGCAAGGTCAGCTCTCTTAATCTCAACCGGTACATATTTCAGTCCAGTTACGGTATATCCGGTTACATTGTTCCGGTTAAATACTTCTGATGTTCCATCGGCATAATAAACTGTTTTTCCGTCTGCGCTCCAGTGGGAAACTGTTTTTCCATTAAGAACCGCGATTGCCTGGAAGCTTCCTCTGTGAAGGCCATGGTTTGCAGTTGCTCTTGTTACATGCATCAAATGCTCCAAGGTCTGATCACCTCTTCTGTCTTTTTCTTCAGAAGAAGCGGTGGAGCCTGCATTGTATACATCCTCGGAAGCCCAGTACTCACCCATGTAAG
>ENA-OQET01000648-OQET01000648.1-human-gut-metagenome-genome-assembly--contig:-NODE-648-length-17636-cov-3.247359_pt1 | contig 17636 bp, 17 predicted proteins | sample MGYA00242800_ERZ504645 | MGnify/ENA primary metagenome ERZ504645 (study PRJEB26092, sample SAMD00036308) | human gut metagenome | host: Homo sapiens | study: EMG produced TPA metagenomics assembly of... | reverse complement strand
AAGAGGAGTTTGCCTTTCTGAAAGCAGCAGATTCCATTGCATTACAGCAGTCTTTGCGGGATCTCGACCGGGGATTTGTGAATTTCTTTCAGAAACGGGCTTCCTATTGAAGGGGGGGCGATTTTCCTGTAAATTCAAATCGTTTTCTACCTGTAAGATCATTCCGGGGAAGACGGTCAAATAAAATGAAAATACAGATGAGGAGAAAATAAAATGTTATTTTTTGTAAACGATTACTGCGAGGGAGCGCATCCGGCGATCCTCCAGAAACTTCTGGAAACCAATATGGAGAAGCTTTCCGGCTATGGCACAGACAAATACTGTGATTCTGCAAAGGAGAAGATCCGTAAAGCCTGTGGCTGCCCGGATGCAGATGTGTTTTTCCTAGTGGGAGGAACTCAGACCAATGCCACGATCATAGGTTCTGTCCTGAACCGTTATGAAGGTGTTCTTGCGGCGCAGACTGGACACGTAAGCTGTCATGAGGCCGGAGCGATCGAGTATACAGGACATAAGGTACTGACACTTCCGGCAGAAAACGGAAAGATCAAAGCAGAAAGTATCACAGATTATGTGGAAACTTTTTATGGGGATGAAAGTCACGACCATATGGTATTTCCGGGAATGGTTTATATTTCCCATCCGACAGAGTACGGAACACTTTATACGAAGAAAGAGCTGGAGGAAATTTCCGAGGTATGCCATAAATACGAGCTTCCGCTGTTTTTGGACGGAGCAAGACTTGGCTACGGTTTGGTAAGTCCGGAAGCAGATGTGACACTTGAGGATATCGCCAGATGTACAGATGTGTTCTACATCGGCGGAACCAAGGTAGGAGCACTCTGCGGTGAGGCAGTGGTCTTTACGAAAAAAGCTCCGAAGCACTTTATGACTATGGTGAAGCAGCAGGGAGCCCTTCTGGCAAAAGGCCGTCTTCTGGGAATCCAGTTTGACACACTGTTTACCGATGATCTGTATACAAGAATCAGCAAAAATGCTATTGAAACAGCTATGAAGCTGAAAAGAGCCCTTCAGGAAAAAGGATATCAGCTTTTCCTGGATTCTCCCACGAACCAGCAGTTTGTAGTTTTGGAAAATAAAAAGAAAGAAGAACTGGGCAAAGAAGTTCAGTTTGATTTCTGGGAAAAATATGATGAAGATCATACAGTGATCCGTTTTGCCACAAGCTGGGGAACAAAAATGGAAGATATTGACGCACTGATCGAGTTGCTGTAGGGCTGTCGGCAGACGATAAAAGAGATGAGATGGAAAAACTCCGTGAGGTCCGGGTGAATGCAGACCTCACGGAGATTTTTGTTTTCGAAAATTATAACTTCTTACCCTTCTCAGCAGCTGCGGTAAGCGCTTCGAATACGGCACTGCGAAAGCCGCTCTTTTCCAGGGTGCGGACACCTTCAATGGTAGTTCCTGCCGGTGAGCAGACCATGTCTTTTAGGTCTCCCGGGTGTCTGCCGGTTTCCAGAACCATTTTTGCGCTGCCGAGAACAGTCTGGGAAGCAAATTTATAAGCCTGTTTACGAGGCATTCCCTGGCTGACAGCGGCATCTGCCATGGCTTCGATAAACATAAACACATAAGCCGGTGAACAGCCGCCTACAGCGCCTGCGGCGTCCATCAGACGCTCCGGTATCACTTCGGTAGAGCCAAAGCTGTCTGTGATCTTAAGGATTTCTGCCAGTTCGTCTTCCGAAACCCGGTCATTGGTACATACAGCAGTCATTCCGGCCCCAACTTGTGCAGGAGTATTAGGCATAAAACGGACAACTTTCAGAGGAAGACCGGCTTTTTCTTCTAGCCATGCAAGAGTCTTGCCGGGAGCGATTCCGATGATGGTGTGCTCTGTCGTGAGACTGTCGTGGACCTCTGTGAGAACTTCCTCATAAAACTGCGGCTTTACTGCAAGAACGACAGTTTTTGCAGATCGGACGATTTCATTGTTATCCAGAGTGGTGACAACACCAAGAGTTTTTTCACTGCGCGCTCTGCCTTCGTCTGTAAGGTTGGAAACAATGATCTCGTCCTTTGAAAAGATCCCCTGACGGAGAATACCGCCGATCATGGCAGAGGCCATATTTCCACATCCGATAAATCCAATCTTCATAAACAAAAATCCTCCTTGAAATTTATAAAAAAGGACACGCCTGACTGCGTGCCCTCTTTGGCAATGAAAGCAGATAACGGGAATCGAACCCGCCTCCTCAGCTTGGGAAGCTAATGTTCTACCGATGAACTATATCTGCCTGCATTACTAATTATACCACCTGAAATAAGAAATACAAGTGCGATTTCAGATTCGGTCAGCTATTAATCTGCCAGCCCTGGCTCATGGTACTGTTATGATATCTGGTGGAATAAGTTACATCTTCTCCGAACCAGTCCGGCGCAGTGTAGGCATTGGCGGCTTCCTCTGTAGGAAATTCCACCTCAGCCAGAAGAACTCCCTCGTATTCTCCGTGGAACACATCCAGTTCAATAAAAAGTCCGTCTTTTTCCGGGATCACATAGCGGTCCTTGGTAATGAGGATACCGTCTGCTTTAGGCTTCAGATGCTCATAGGCTTCAGCGGTGAGCGGAAGATTATATTCTTCACGGCTCATGAGACCCTTGGATTTGTAAGTAAGAAAATAGTCATCATCCTGCCGGCGGATGCGGACGACAGGGGAAGTGCAAAGATACCCCTGCTCGATCCTGTGGCAGGGATAAGAAGCCAGATCCTGCGGAAGGTCATCCTTCCGGATCAGAAATTTACGTTCGATCTCCATATAAAAAACCTCCGGATTTGTGAAATGAAAAGATATTATGTTCAGTCTACAGGAAAAAAACAGGATTTGCAATGGCATATCTGTTGAAATTTCTTGACATTTTCAGATGGAAAAAGCATTATGGAAGGGAATGGGGAATACAGAAAATATTTATGGATTTTATAAAAGAAAGGATGAACAGGATCATGAGTAAAGTATATATTTTTTTCGCAGATGGTTTTGAAGATATTGAAGGACTGACCGTGGTAGATCTGATGAGAAGAGCCGGGATCGACATCCAGACAGTATCTATCAAAGAGACAAAAGAGATCAGAACCTCTCATGGGATCGATCTTCTTACAGACCGTACCTTTGGAGAATGTGATTTTCCGATGCGGATATGCTTGTAATTCCGGGAGGAATGCCGGGAACAAAATATCTGGAGGAATATAAACCGCTGACTGAACTTCTGACAGATTTCTATCAGAAGGGCGGCAAGGTAGCAGCTATCTGTGCGGCACCAGGTGTATTCGAAAGACTTGGATTCCTGAAAGGCAGAAATGCTACATCTTATCCATCTGTTATGGAACAGCTTAAAAGTGCCAGAACATCTCTGAAGCCTGTAGTGGTAGATGGAAATGTAACTACCAGCAGAGGCCTTGGAACAGCCATCGACTTCAGCCTTTCCCTGATCGGACAGCTGGAGGGAAGCGCAAAGGCAGAAGAGATTGCTGAATCGGTGGTGTATGTAAGATCATGAAAAAAGAGATGAAACAGATCCTGTGGGTAGTGACGCTTCTTGTTATACTGATGACAGCCACAGGACATTTGGTGTCAGCTGCCGGCTTTGACTGGTCGGATGGTACATACGGGAACGCCTGCAAAAAGATGTATTCCGTATCTTTCAGGTCAGGCAGAGGAGTCTCCTCTGCTGTATATGAAAAATTGGGAAAGAAACAGAAATCTGGTTCCATGATCACGATTCCCAAAGTGCCGCAGGTCCCAGCAGGATATCAGGCAGAGGGATGGTCTCTGAAAAAAGGAGGAACGGAGGCAAGATATAAGCCGGGAAAAAAATATTTTGTAAGAAGAAATGTAACGTTTTATGCAGTGATAAAAAAGAAGAACAATCTCAAACTGATCCTGCACAGGAATGACGGAGATATCTACAAGATCATACGGGTTCCAAGCGGAAAACTGAAACTGCCGGTGATGGCCAATGAAGAGAATTATACATTCCTTGGATGGTCCACCCGAGCAGGTCAGAAGACCTCGCCAAGGTATGAAGCCGGACAGGTGATCACAGTCAGTGGGACCATGCATCTCTATGCGGTGAGATTCTGGCGGTATCAGGAACCGAATCTGGTCAGGAACAGCTTTCATTATCCTGAGAATTACGAAAGGATCATCTTTGTGGGAGATTCCAGGACATATGGTCTTCAGAAGGTATTGTACGAACAGTTTGGAAAGGAGTATGTGGACATCCATGTCAGCTTTGTATGCTGTTCTAATACGGAACTGGGCTGGCTGAAGTCAACGGGCGCACAGGCTCTTTTGAAAGAAATAGAAAAATATCGTAAAAATGAAAAATACGCAAAGATCGCAGTGGTGTTTAATCATGGTATCAATGATCTCAGAGATATTAACGGAAAACAGGATCTGAATGATAGACTCTCACAGTACGTGTCTTATATGAAAAAGCTGGGAACAAAGCTTTCCATGAAAAACTGCAGTCTGTATTATATGTCTGTGAATCCGATCAATGGAGGGGAAAAGGGAAGTACCAAGAATCGTAAATGTGAGGATGTCCGGACTTTTAACAGCGGTCTTGCCGGTGAGCTTGGAAGTCAGTACCACTATATTGATGTTTACAGTTATCTGATGCGGACCGGATATGGTACTGTATCCAATACGGGAGACGGTACAGACGATGGTGTTCATTATACGCCTAAAACTTATAAAAGGATTTTTACATTTTGTCTTAACAACATAAGAAAGACAGAAAATTACTTTAACATTGAGGACGTGGGCAGCTGAGAAATGCCCTGTGGGGGCATATGGAAAACTGAAAAAAATACTGGCGTTTTTACAGTGGTTATGCTATACTACAGAAATGACTGTAAATATATAATGCGAGTGTTAACTATTTTATATAAGGTATTTACTCGATATGATTAAGGAGGAACAAGAAACATGAGTTTACAGGTGGAGAAAATGGAGAAAAACATGGCGAAACTTACAATCGAGGTTTCCGCCGAGGATCTTGACAAAGCAATGCAGAATGCATATCAGAAAGCAAAAGGCAGAATTTCTATTCCGGGATTCCGTAAAGGAAAAGCTCCAAGAAAAATGATCGAGCAGATGTACGGAAAGGGAGTATTCCTTGAGGACGCTGCAAACGCTCTGATCCCTGAGCATTACAGCAAAGCACTTGCTGAGTGTGATCTTGAGATCGTTTCCCAGCCTAAGATCGATGTAACACAGGTTGAGCCTGGCAAACCATTTATCTTTACAGCAGAAGTAGCTACTAAACCAGAGGTAACTCTTGGTGACTATAAAGGACTTGAGGTTCCGAAGTCTGAGACAGAGGTAACAGACGAGGAAGTTGAGGCTGAGCTTAAGAAAGAGCAGGAGAAAAATTCCAGAACCATCACAGTTGAGGATCGTGCAGCACAGAACGGCGATACAGCAACTATCGATTTCGAGGGCTTCGTAGATAGTGAGGCATTCGAGGGCGGTAAAGGAACAGACTATCCGCTGACACTTGGTTCCAACACCTTCATCCCGGGATTCGAGGAGCAGCTTGTTGGTGCTAACACAGGTGATCACGTAGAAGTTAAGGTTACATTCCCGGAGGAGTATCAGGCAAAAGAGCTGGCTGGCAAAGAAGCTGTATTCCAGTGCGACGTTAAGAAGATCGAAGCAAAAGAGCTTCCGGAGCTTGACGATGACTTCGCTAAGGATGTATCTGAGTTTGATACACTTGCTGAGTACAAGGAAGACGTTAAGAAGAACCTGACAGAGAAGAAAGCAGAAGATGCACGTCGTGCAAAAGAAGATGCAGCAGTAGATAAAGTGATCGAGAATGCACAGATGGATATTCCGGAGGCAATGATCGAGACACAGACACGTCAGATGCTTGACGATTTCGCAAGAAGAATGCAGTCCCAGGGTCTTTCCATGGAGCAGTACTTCCAGTTCACAGGCCAGAGCGTTGACAAGATGATGGAAGACATGAAGCCACAGGCTCTCAAGAGAATCCAGACAAGACTTGTTCTTGAGAAGATCGCTGAGGTAGAGAACATCCAGCCAACAGAGGAAGAGGTTAACGAAGAGATCTCCAAGATGGCAGAGATGTACAAGATGGAAGCAGACAAATTAAAAGATCTCATCGGTGAGAACGAGATGGAGCAGATGAAGAAAGATATGGCTGTTCAGAAAGCTGTTACATTAGTTGCCGATGCAGCTGTAGAGGCGTAATAAACCTCGGAAATGGAGGGCAAAATGAGTTTAGTACCTTACGTCATTGAGCAGACCAGCAGAGGAGAAAGAAGTTATGATATCTATTCAAGACTTCTTAAGGACCGAATCATTTTCCTTGGAGAAGAGGTAAACGATGTCAGTGCAAACCTGATCGTTGCGCAGCTTCTCTTCCTGGAAGCAGAAGATCCTTCCAAGGATATCCAGCTTTATATTAACAGCCCGGGTGGTTCTGTAACTGCCGGAATGGCAATTTATGATACAATGCAGTATATCAAGTGCGATGTATCTACGATCTGCCTTGGAATGGCAGCCAGCATGGGAGCTTTCCTCCTGTCCTCCGGTGCCAAAGGCAAGAGATATGCACTGCCGAATTCGACGATCATGATCCATCAGCCATCAGGCGGTGCACAGGGGCAGGCTACAGAGATCCAGATCGTAGCTGACCAGATCGCAAAAACCAAAAAGAAGCTGAACGAGATTCTTTCTGCGAATACCGGACAGCCTCTTGAGATTGTGGAAAAAGATACTGACCGTGACAACTATATGACAGCGGAAGAAGCTAAGGCATACGGCCTGATCGACGGTGTTGTGATCCACAAATAATGCGTAAGAAAAGACTCCTGTAAAGACACAGGAGTCTTATCTTGCTTTAAAAAGGAATTTTAAATGTCTGCGAGAGACGGACATTTACGCTTAGAAAGGAAACAAAAAGATATGGCAGATAAAGTAAAAGAAGGAAAGGTAAGATGCTCCTTTTGCCATAAGACTGAAGATCAGGTACGCAAGCTGATCGCAGGTCCGGATGGAGCATATATTTGTGATGAATGTATCGGGATCTGCTCCGAGATCATGGAAGAAGAATTCAGTATGTATGATCATGAGGCAGATTATGAAACAGGGATCAACCTTCTGAAACCGGAAGAGATCCACAGTATCCTGGATGAGTATGTGATCGGACAGGATGATGCCAAGAAGGCACTTTCCGTAGCTGTTTACAATCATTACAAGAGGATTCTTGCTTCAAGAAACCTGGACGTGGAGCTGCAGAAGAGTAATATCCTGATGCTTGGTCCGACCGGTTCCGGTAAGACACTTCTTGCACAGACACTGGCAAGACTGCTGAATGTTCCTTTTGCCATCGCAGATGCCACTACTCTCACAGAGGCGGGCTATGTTGGCGAGGATGTTGAGAACATTCTTCTGAAGATCATTCAGGCAGCCGATTACGATATTGAGCGTGCTCAGTACGGAATCATTTATATCGATGAGATCGATAAGATCACAAGAAAATCCGAGAATACATCCATCACCAGAGATGTGTCCGGTGAGGGCGTACAGCAGGCACTTCTGAAAATTCTGGAAGGAACCGTTGCAAGCGTACCTCCTCAGGGAGGAAGAAAGCATCCTCATCAGGAATTTATCCAGATCGATACTACAAACATCCTGTTCATTTGCGGTGGTGCTTTTGACGGACTGGAGAAGATCATTGAGGCAAGACAGGATACCAAATCCATTGGTTTCGGAGCGGAGGTTTCCGAGAAGGAAGACCGCAATGTGGGCGAAGTTCTGAAAGAGGTTATGCCGGAGGACTTTATTAAATTTGGTCTGATCCCGGAGTTTATCGGACGAGTTCCGGTCGTGGTAACCTTGGATTCTCTGGATGAAGAAGCATTGATTCGTATTCTGAAGGAGCCTAAGAATTCCCTCACAAAACAGTACGACAAGCTTTTTGAGCTGGATGGCGTGCAGCTTGAGTTCCAGGATGAAGCACTTGAGACAGTTGCCCGGAAATCTCTTGAGAGAAAAACAGGTGCCAGAGGACTTCGTGCCATCATGGAGCATACCCTGATGGATCTGATGTACAAGACACCATCGGACGACACCATCCGTAAGTGTATCGTTACAAAAGAGGCAGTGGAGGGAACCGGAGAGCCGGAGATCATCCACGGGGAGGCCAAGGCTCCTGCAAAAAAAGCAGGACGCAAAACATCCCGTTCGAGAAAGAAAGGCAAGCCGGAAACAGCTTGATGAAGGGAATGACATAAATGACAAATCAGGTCAATATATTGCCAATGATCGCTCTCCGTGGGACTACAGTCCTTCCGGATATGATCGTACACTTTGATGTGAGCAGGGAGAAATCTATCCGTGCCGTGGAAGCAGCCATGCTCCATGACCAGAAGATCTTTCTGCTGACACAGAAGGATCCTGAGGTGGAAATACCGGAACTTACGGATCTGTATCAGGTAGGAACCGTCGCTTATATCAAGCAGGTGGTGAAGCTTCCGCAGGATCTTTACCGGGTTCTGGTAGAGGGACTGGACAGGGCAGAGGTTCTGGGCCTGGAGCAGGAGGAACCATATCTGAAGGCGGAATGCGAGATCGTTACGGCACAGGAAGAGGATTACCCGGAACCGGTAAAGGACGCCATGCTTCGCAGCATCCGGGAGCTTTTTCAGAGATACTGCAGAGAAAGCGGAAAAGTAAGCAAGGATCTGGTAACCCAGATCATGAACATCGAAGATGTGCAGGAAACCATCGACCAGATCGCAGTAAATCTTCCGATGGCGTATCAGAACAAGCAGAAGCTTCTGGAAGCAGTGTCTTTGAATGACCGTTATGAGATCCTTGGAGCGCTTCTTGGCAGCGAGATCGAGGTGATCCATATCACTAAAGATCTTCAGCGCAAGGTGAAATCCCATATCGACAAGAACCAGAGAGAGTATATCCTCCGGGAACAGCTGAAAACCATCCGTGAGGAGCTGGGTGAGGAGAATACTGCTGATGATATCGATGAATTTAAAAAACAGCTGAAGGAGCTGGATGCATCTGATGAAGTAAAAGAGAAGATTTCCAAGGAGATCAGCCGTTTTAAAGGAATGGCAGCCAGTGCTGCAGAGGCAACGGTGCAGAGAGGCTATCTGGAAACCGTTCTTGCACTTCCGTGGAATAAGAAATCCGAGGATTCCGAGGATCTTGAGAACGCATGGAAGGTTTTGGAAGAGGGTCATTACGGACTGAAAGAGGTCAAAGAGCGTATCATGGAATTCCTTGCTGTACGTAAGCTGACCCACAAGGGAAAGAGTCCGATCCTCTGTCTGGTGGGACCTCCGGGAACCGGAAAAACTTCCATTGCACGTTCTGTGGCAGAGGCCATGAACAAGAAATACGTCCGCATCTGTCTTGGAGGTGTCCGTGATGAGGCAGAGATCCGTGGCCACAGAAAGACTTACGTCGGTGCCATGCCAGGAAGGATCACAGTCGCACTGAAGGAAGCCGGAGTCAGCAACCCGCTGATGCTTCTTGATGAGATCGACAAGACCAGCAGCGATTATAAAGGAGATACCTCCGCAGCACTTCTGGAGGTTCTGGATCCGGAGCAGAACAGTAAGTTCAATGATCACTATGTGGAGATTCCCCAGGATCTTTCCGAGGTACTGTTTATTGCCACTGCAAATGATGTTCAGGGAATCCCGAGACCTCTTCTTGACCGTATGGAGCTGATGGAAATCCCGGGATATACGGAAAATGAGAAGGAACATATCGCAAGGGAACATCTGATCCCGAAGCAGATGGAGATCAACGGTATTCCGGAAGGCAAGCTGGTGATCCAGCCGGCAGCTCTTGGCAAGCTGATCAACAACTATACCAAGGAAGCAGGAGTCCGTTCTCTGGAGAGAAGCATCGGACGTATCTGCAGAAAAACTGCACGTGCTATCATGGAAGAGGGTAAGGATAAGGTAGTTGTCACATCCAGAAATATTTCTAGATTCCTTGGCAAAGAACGATATAACTATCTGATGGCCAATGAGAAGGATGAGATCGGGATCGCCCGCGGTCTTGCATGGACACAGGTAGGCGGGGATACCCTGCAGATCGAAGTCAATATCATGCCCGGAAAAGGCGAGCTGCTTCTTACTGGACAGCTTGGAGATGTGATGAAGGAATCTGCACAGGCAGGTATCAGTTATATCCGTTCGGTTTCTGACCAATATGAGATCGATCCGGAATTTTTCCAGAAGCATGATATGCATGTACATATCCCGGAGGGTGCCGTTCCGAAGGATGGCCCGTCTGCCGGTATTACAATGGCAACTGCCATGCTGTCTGCAATTATCGAAAAACCGGTACGTGCGGATCTTGCCATGACCGGTGAGATCACCTTAAGAGGCCGTGTGCTTCCGATCGGCGGACTGAAAGAGAAGCTGCTTGCAGCTAAATATGCCAGGATCAAAGAAGTCCTTGTTCCGGAGAAAAATCGTCCGGATATCGAGGAGATGGACAGAGAGATCATCCAGGGACTGAATATCCGGTTTGTGGATAGTATGAAAGAAGTTCTCGGTGAAGCTCTTGCATAAACAAAAAACAGAAAAACCCTGCCCTGACCTTCAGGACAGGGCTTTTAAAAGAAAAGGGAGGAATAACGAATGGTAATCAAAAACGTATCGCTGGATATCGTCTGCGGCATCACAAGCAAGATCCCGGACACAGGAAGGCCGGAGGTAGCTTTTGCGGGAAAATCAAATGTAGGGAAATCCTCCCTGATCAATGGTCTGATGAACCGCAAGGCCCTGGCAAGAACCAGCGCACAGCCGGGAAAAAACACAGACGATCAATTTTTTATAACATTAATGAGGCAATGTATCTCGTAGACCTGCCGGGCTACGGCTACGCCAAGGTTTCTGCAGCAGAGAAGGAAAAATGGGGAAAAATGATCGAGGGCTATCTTCATAATTCCAAAGAGCTCTGTGCGGTTTTTCTCCTGGTGGATATCCGCCACAAGCCTTCCGCCAATGACAAGCAGATGTATGACTGGATCTGTCACAACGGATATGAGCCGGTGATCATCGCGACCAAGCTTGACAAGCTGAAACGCAGCCAGGTGGCAAAAAGCCTGAAGGAGATCCGCATCGGACTGGGCCTTCCGAAAGAGGGAAAGATCCTTCCGTTTTCTGCGGAGACGAAGCAGGGAAGAGACGAGATATGGGCACTGATCGATGAGTTGACCGGTCTTGGTGAACCGGCAGCTACAGAGGATTAAGGAGAGCAGAAAAGATGGGAATTATCAAGGCGCTTAAGCTGGGATTTGACTATCAGAGATACGATGATGACGGCAATGTGGTAGACATGCAGCGTGCAGTCAATGATGTGGACCTGGACATTAAAGCAGGAGAATTTGTGGCAGTTCTGGGACATAACGGATCCGGAAAATCCACACTGGCGAAGCATATGAATGCGCTTCTGATCCCAACAGAGGGAACGATGCTGGTGGACGGGATCGATACCGCCAGAGAGACCAAACTCTGGAAGGTACGCCAGAAGGCAGGAATGGTATTTCAGAATCCGGATAACCAGATCATAGGAACCGTTGTGGAAGAGGATGTAGGCTTTGGTCCGGAAAATATGGGAGTTCCTACAGATGATATCTGGAAACGGGTGAATGACAGCCTGGAAAAAGTCGGTATGACAGCCTATCGTTATCAGTCCCCAAACAAGCTTTCCGGAGGGCAGAAGCAGAGAGTGGCTATTGCAGGCGTGATGGCTATGCGCCCGCGGTGCATCATTCTGGATGAGCCTACCGCCATGCTGGATCCTAACGGAAGAAAGGAAGTCCTGGAGGCAGTGCGGGAGCTGAACCGTAAGGAAAAGGTAACAGTCATTCTGATCACCCATTACATGGAGGAAGTGATCCATGCTGACCGTGTTTATGTCATGGACAGCGGAAATGTTGTGATGCAGGGAAATCCCAAAGAGATCTTTTCACAGGTGGATACTCTTAAGGCGTATGGACTGGATGTACCACAGGTAACACTTCTTGCATATGAACTGAAGAAATCCGGCGTGGATGTTCCGGATGGAATACTGACTACAGAGGAGCTGGTGAGCGCATTATGTCAATCGAATTAAAAAATGTAACCTATACCTACAGCCCCGGGACAGCCTATGAGAGCCATGCGCTGAAGGATGTCAGCCTTGTGATCCCGGACGGCCAGTTTATCGGGATCATCGGACACACAGGAAGCGGAAAATCCACGCTGATCCAGCATCTGAATGCGCTGGTACAGCCAACATCTGGCCAGGTTCTGTATAACGGAGAAGATGTGTGGGCTGAGAAATATGACCGGAAACAGCTCCGCAGCGAGGTTGGTCTGGTGTTCCAGTACCCGGAGCATCAGCTGTTTGAAAATGATGTGATTTCGGATGTATGCTTCGGACCTATGAATCAGGGACTTTCCAGGGAAGAAGCAGAGAAAGAAGCGAAGCAGGCGCTGACTCAGGTTGGAGTAAAAGAGTCCAATTTCAAGAAATCACCCTTTGAGCTTTCCGGAGGCCAGAAAAAAAGGGTAGCTATTGCAGGGGTTCTTGCCATGAACCCGAAGATCCTGATCCTGGACGAGCCCACAGCAGGGCTTGACCCGAAGGGCAGGGATGATATCCTGGATCAGATCGCAGAGCTTCATAAGGTGCGAGGGATAACCATTGTTCTGGTTTCCCACAGCATGGAGGATATTGCGAAATACGTGGAGCGCCTCATTGTTATGAATCACGGAGAAGCTGTATTTGATGATGAGCCGAAGAAGGTTTTTTCCCATTATAAGGAACTGGAAACCATGGGACTTGCCGCACCGCAGATCACTTATATCATGCATGCGCTGAAGGAACATGGGCTGCATGTGGATGCAGATGCCACAACGGTGGAGGAAGCCAGAGACAGTATCCTTGCCGCACTTGTGCAGGCGAACTCTCCATTACTGAACAAAGGAGGGGCGGAAAAAATGATCAGAGATATTACCATTGGCCAGTATTATCCGGCCAAATCCGTTCTTCACAGACTGGACCCACGGACCAAATTTCTGGGAACTCTGGGATTTCTGATCTCTGTGTTCCTGTTCCATACATTTCTCGGATATGCGGTGGCAACAGCATTTCTGGTAGCCATGATCGCAATATCCAAGGTTCCGGTGAAATTCATGTTCAAGGGTCTGAAGGCCATCGTTATGATCCTTCTGATCACGGTTGCGTTCAATATCATCCTGACGCCTGGCGAAGTGCTGTGGCGTTTCGGGATCATCAAGGTCACAAGGGAAGGCCTTGTTCTTGCAGGAAGAATGGCGATCCGTCTTGTTTACCTTGTGATCGGATCTTCCATCATGACATTGACTACCACGCCGAATCAGCTGACAGATGGTCTGGAGAGACTGCTTCGTCCGCTGAACAAGATCCGGGTGCCGGTACATGAGATCGCCATGATGATGTCCATTGCCCTTCGCTTTATCCCGATCCTTCTGGAGGAGACGGATAAGATCATGAAGGCACAGATCGCCAGAGGTGCAGATTTCGAAAACGGAAACCTGATCCAGAAGGCGAAAAATATGGTACCCCTTCTTGTGCCGCTGTTTATTTCGGCGTTCCGCCGTGCCAATGATCTGGCAATGGCCATGGAAGCAAGGTGTTACCATGGTGGAGAGCACAGAACCCAGATGAAGCCGCTGCATTATGAAAAAAGAGATTATGCGGCCTATGGGATCCTTGTGGCATATCTTGCGGTGGGCGTGGCATTCCGTGTGGCGGGACTGTAGCCAAATCCTGCCGGTACTCAGACATGGAACGGTCCGAAGCGCTGTATTTTGCACAGCGGAACTGTAACCGGATCAGGCAGGCATTTTGCAGGACGGTATGTCTGTTTTGGGATAGAAAGTACTGCAGGGATGTCTGTATCAGGAGGGAATATATTTTATGAAACGAGTAGGACTTGTTGTAGCTTATGATGGAACCAAGTACTCAGGCTGGCAGACACAGCCAAATGGAATCACCATTCAGGGCGTTTTAAACGATACCTTAAGTGAGCTGCTTGGGGAAAAGATCGAGACCATCGGTGCCAGCCGTACAGATGCAGGAGTGCACGCTCTTGGAAATGTGGCGGTGTTTGATACCGAATCCAGGATCCCCGGGGAAAAATTTTCCTATGCACTGAACCAGAGACTTCCGGAGGATATCCGTATCCAGCTTTCTGAGGAGGTGGAGCCGGATTTTCATCCCCGTTACTGTGACAGTGAAAAAACATATGAATATCGTATCCTGAACCGGCGGTTTCCGGTGCCAACGGAGCGTTTATACTCTTATTTTTACCATTATAAACTGGATGTGGATAAGATGAAGGAAGCAACATCTTATCTGATCGGACGCCATGATTTTGCCAGCTTCTGCGGATCCGGCGCACAGGTGAAGACCACCATCCGTACCGTGACCTCCATGGACGTGTGGAGAGATGGTGACATGGTGACCATCCGCATTTCAGGAACAGGTTTCCTTTACAATATGGTGCGTATCATTTCCGGAACCCTGATCGAGATCGGAAACGGTCAGTATCCGCCGGAACGCATGGATAAGATCCTGAAAGCCTGTGACCGCGGGGCAGCAGGCCCCACAGCTCCGGCTCAGGGGTTGACGCTGATGGGAATCGAGTTTTTCTGAAAACAGGAATTTTGTTGAAAATTACAAGAAAAAACAGTTGACAGGCAAGGTGCCTTATAATATAATAACTCAATGTGACGTAGTGCGAAGATGCTTGAGCCAATAGCCCCGGCGACGGCATTTTATCAGCGGTTTCGGACATTTCCGCGATTTATTTTGCACCCGCGTTTCCATTTACTTTTTTCGCGGAAGTACCGCGGTTTGAGAAACATTATCGTTGATAAATAACAGGAGGTAGGACCATGCAGACTTATATGGCTAATCCGGATAAAATCGAAAGAAAATGGTATGTAGTTGACGCAGAGGGTTGCACTCTGGGACGTCTGGCATCCGGTGTTGCAAGTGTTTTAAGAGGAAAGAACAAACCTCAGTTTACACCGCACGTTGACACAGGAGATTATGTAATCGTTGTAAACGCTGATAAGATCAAAGTTACAGGCAAGAAGCTTGAGCAGAAGATTTATTATAACCACTCCGAGTATGTTGGTGGAATGAAAGAAACCACATTAAAAGAAATGTTAGCAAAGAAACCTGAGAAGGTTATCGAGCTCGCAGTTAAGGGAATGCTTCCGAAAGGACCTCTTGGAAGAGCTATGAACAAGAAACTTTCGTATATGCAGGACCAGAGCACAAACATGAGGCTCAGAAGCCTGAAGTTTTAACATTTAATAGGAGGTAGAAAACATTGGCTAGCGCAAAATTCTACGGAACAGGAAGAAGAAAGAAATCAATCGCAAGAGTTTACCTGGTACCTGGAACAGGTAAAATCACTATCAATAAAAGAGACATCGATGAGTACTTCGGACTTGAGACTCTGAAGGTTATCGTTCGTCAGCCACTGGCTTTAACAGAGACAGAGGGTAAATTCGACGTGATCGTTAATGTTCACGGCGGTGGATACACAGGACAGGCTGGAGCAATCCGTCATGGTCTTTCCAGAGCACTCCTTGAGGCAGACAAAGACTACAGACCAGCTCTTAAAGCTGCTGGATTCCTTACACGTGATCCACGTATGAAAGAGCGTAAGAAATACGGTCTCAAAGCAGCTCGTCGCGCTCCGCAGTTCAGCAAGCGATAATTCCAATCGAATACGGAAATTTATTAAAACCTCGGAAAGCCTTGATTTTCCGGGGTTTTTTATATTTGAAATTTCTAAAATTTTCTAAAAAGGGGTCGATTTTGAAGTGTAGAACACACGTAGCGCACAAAACACCTTAAAAAATATATTGAGTATATTGCAAAGAAAAATTGTGTATGATATAATGCCAGTAGGCAAAAGAAATAATAAGTCCATGAGGACAAAAAGAATGAAGCCCCCAGTACCGCGAATACTGAGGGCTTCTTCTTATTTTTTATAGTGGACAAGAAACCACTAGGTCAGTGCTGTCCTTACTTGTCGCCGTCTAACCATTTGATGATGTAGTGGCAGGCTACACCAGCCATGCAGGAGACAAAGAAAGAAATAATAAATTCCATGAGGTTCACCTCCTCCCGTTGCCGGGTTTCGGTTGGACAACAATAGTATTATAGCATAGAACAATACGGACGGGAAGCAAATATATTTGCCCTTTATGGCAGTGTACTTGCAGGAACGGTGTAGCGCCGAAAAAATTGAAAGCAATGTATGAGACACTTTAATAGATATTTGATCAGACAAGGACTCTGATCGGACGAATGGGAGGTATGCTTCATGTCGTTACAGATTATCAGAAACGATATTACAAAAATGCGCGTTGACGCAATCGTCAATGCTGCCAACACTTCTCTTTTGGGCGGCGGTGGTGTGGACGGCTGCATTCATCGTGCCGCCGGACCGGAACTGCTTGCAGAATGCAGTACGCTGCATGGCTGCGAGACTGGCAGCGCAAAAATCACAAAGGGATATCGCCTGCCCTGCAAATATGTGATTCATGCAGTCGGCCCGCGCTGGCGAGATGGCAAGCATCAGGAACAACAGCTTCTGGAATCCTGTTATCGGACATCTTTGAACCTGGCAAAAGAAAATGGCTGTCAGGCGGTGGCTTTTCCGCTGATTTCCTCCGGCATCTACGGCTATCCAAAAGACCAGGCTCTGAAGGTTGCAGTCGATACCATCAGTGCATTCTTGCTGGAAAATGAGATGATGGTCTACATCGTTATCTTTGATAAGAAGGCATATCAGATTAGCGGAAAACTGTTTGCTGATATCGCGGCGTACATAGATGACTGGTATGTGGATGAACATACCGACAGTCGAGTAGAACAGAGACGGCGGCTTGAAGCGCTGTCAGAGGAATCCTGCTTTGAAGCTGCATCTGTCCCGCTGCCGCCCGAAGCAATCTGTAAATCTTGCAGCAGTCAATCTCTGGAGGAGGCACTGGGGCAGATTGATGAGAGCTTTTCGGAAATGCTGCTGCGGAAGATTGACGAAAGCGGCATGACGGATGTTCAGTGCTACAAGAAGGCAAACATTGACCGGAAGCTCTTTTCCAAAATTCGCTCTGATAAATTCTATAAGCCATCCAAACCAACAGTGCTGGCATTTGCTCTCGCTTTGGAGTTGCCGCTTGCCCAGATGCAGGAGATGCTCGGCAAGGCAGGATTTACCCTTTCCATCGAGCAAATTCGATATCATTGTAGAATATTTTGTCGAACGGGGAAACTACAATGTGTATGAAATCAACGAGGCATTGTTTGCTTTTGACCAGAGCCTGATCGGGGCATAAGGACAAAGAAATGTCGTTTTCTATGCGACCACTTCACAAAAGAAAATCGCTATATTATGGCTGTAAGGTACGAAAACCGAGCAGCCATAATCTTTTGGGAGGACAAGCATATAGAGAAAAAATTTAACAGAGATCGTTTTTATCTTAGACCGCAGCGGTTCCAATGAGCGGATTGGAACGGGATACCATCGGCGGATTCAATTCCATGATT
>ENA-OQET01000646-OQET01000646.1-human-gut-metagenome-genome-assembly--contig:-NODE-646-length-17736-cov-6.662105_pt1 | contig 17736 bp, 18 predicted proteins | sample MGYA00242800_ERZ504645 | MGnify/ENA primary metagenome ERZ504645 (study PRJEB26092, sample SAMD00036308) | human gut metagenome | host: Homo sapiens | study: EMG produced TPA metagenomics assembly of... | reverse complement strand
TGGCTATTGATAACTTCACCATTTATCCATATTAGAATATGGTGCATTTTCATAATCAAAAATTGTACGAACAGTTCTTGTTGCTGTACCACTCCATACACCTCCACCGAAGACATCAGCTTGTACATCTTCTGGATGATAGAATTTAGGAGCAAATTTTGTATCATTTTCTGTTTTTTGGATTAAAACCTCAGAATCTACTACAGCTTCTATAGTAACTTCTGTAGCTAATGGTACATGCAAACAAGTAGGATTTTCATCAAATAAAGAAGTACGTTTCATTACTTCTGTATTATTTTCCCAAGATATTTTTACTTCACCAGTTAAAATTACATAGGCAACTTCTTTTGCTTGTTCGTTAAAAGTAAGTTTTTCACCAGCACTCATAACTTGAATACCAATGTCCATCATCATATTGCTTTCACAAATAGTCGCACTATTATAACCATATTTTAATTGTGCACCCATTTTACCAAATTTTGCTTCAGCCATTATAACACTACCTTCCATTCAACAGGAGTAATAACTTGTTCAGCTGCATGTTCTTGAATAAAAGCATCAATAGCTGGTGCATCTTGCATTGCTTCAGAACAGCTATGACTAGCAACAACCATAGCTGCATGTGCTGTACCATGACGAAGAGAATCTGCTAAGCTCCAACCTTCTAAAAGACCATAGATAAATGCAGAAGCATAAGCATCTCCACCACCAAAAGATTTTAAAAGTTTAATTTTATAAGAATCAACTTTAAAAGCTTCTTTATCTGCGCCATAAGCTACAGAACCTTTTTTACCATGTTTAATAATAACAATTTGATTACCATAATTTAAATATTTTTCTGCTATTTCATAATCTGCTACATCATTTTCTTCTGGTAAATATTCAGTTAAATTAAATTCTTCACGAGAGCCAATAATAACATCACTCATGCGTCCAACTAAAGAATAGTAAACAGCAATATCTGCTTTACTTCTCCAGTTGTATTCACGATAGTCAATATCAAAAATAACTTTTGTACCATGCTTTTTAGCATAATTAATTGCCATAAGACAAGCTTCACGAGATGGGCTTGCTGCAAGAGCTGTACCAGATACTAATAAGATTTTGCTTTGTGCAATATATTCTTCAGACACATCTTCTGGAGTAATTACAAAATCAGCAGCCATATTTCTATACATCAAAATACTGCTTTCTGTTGGACTTTTAATTTCAGTGAAAGTAAGACCAAGTTTTTCACCATTTTTAGCTCTTACGATCTGAGTTGTATCAATACCTCTATCATTGAAGAAATTGATAATGAAATCACCAAATTGATCATCAGATACAGCACCAATAAATCCTACTTTTTTACCAAGTTTATTAACACCTACAGCAATATTTGCAGGGCTACCTCCTACATACATAGTAAAAGTTCTTACTTTATCTAAAGTACGATGTATTTCATTTGGGTTAAAATCAATAGCAGCTCTACCAATTAAAACTATATCCATTGGTTTATTTTGATCAAATTCTATTAAAGCCATGTTGTTCTCTCCTTAATCTATATATTTGCCGAATTATAATTTATTTTTCAAGCCAAATATTTCCATATGTCTCATAATATTTTCACAAGTAGCATTTACAGCAGCATCACTAAATGTAAAATAATTTGCATTTGGAACTTCTTTTGCCACTTCTTTAAAACGTTTAGCTACACTATCATAAGAAGCAGTCGCTATATTTATCTTTTTGATACCACCTGCAATACAGTTTTTAAAATCTTGTTCTGTAAGACCTGTACCACCATGTAATACAAGTGGACAACTAACTTCAGCTGCAATTTCTTTTAATCTATCAATACGCAATTTTGGTGTTTCTTTATAATTACCATGAGCAGTACCAATAGCTACAGCTAAAGCATCTACTTTTGTTTCTTCTGCAAAGCATTTTGCTTCTTCTACACTAGTAAGTGCAATATCTACTGCTTTATAATCGCCTTCTGCTCCACCTACACGTCCAATTTCTGCTTCTACATCAGCACCATAGGATTTTGCCAAAGCAATTACTTCTTTTGTGCGTGCGATATTTTCTTCAAGAGGATATTTAGAACCATCAAACATTACAGATGTAAAGCCCAATTCAAGAGCTAATTTTATTGTTTCCATAGTTCCACCATGATCTAAATGTACGGCGATTGGCACAGTTGTATTTTTTGCTGCTGCCATCATGATTGGCCCTAAAATTTCTAATGGAGAATATCTAAGTCTTCCTTCTGCAATCTGAATGATAATAGGAGCTTGCATTTTTTCTGCTGCTTTTATTGCTCCCATTGCCATTTCCATATTTGAAACATTAAATGAACCAATTGCATAACTATTATCTTTTACAGAGCTCAAAAGCTCACTTAATTTAGCTAATGCCATAGTTTTTACTCCTTAATTATATATCAATTAAAACAATTTTTTGTAGATTTCAATGATTTCTTCTTTAGTTGGTTGTCTCATTGTATTTGCAGGGCTACCACTATCTAATGCATCTGTAGCCATTTTGTCTAATTGAGCTAAGAAATCATCTTTTGTAAATCCATTTTTATTTAAAATTTCTTCAACAGAAGGAATATTTAATTCTTTACAGAAACGTGTCACTTCAGCTACAAAAGCTTTAGCTGCTGTCATATCATCAGTTTCATCTGTTGCTACTTCCATAATACGTGCAATTTCAGCAAATCTTGCTGTATTTTCTTGAATAGCAAATTCCATACAAGCTGGTAATAATACTGCATTGGATACACCATGAGCAATATGGAATAATGCTCCAATTGGACGACTCATTCCATGAACAATTGTTACAGAAGAGTTATTAAATGCTATGCCAGCTTCAGTTGCACCAAGTGCCATCTGCATTCTAGCTTGTTCATTTTTACCATCAGCAAAACAAATAGGTAAATTTTTATGAATTTTTTTGATAGCAGATAATGCAAATGTATCAGAAAGTGGTTGTGCTTTTCTAGATGTATAAGCTTCTACTGCATGACAAAGAGCATCAACACCTGTTGCAGCTGTAACAGATGGAGGAGCTGTCATTGTAAATGCTGGATCAACTACTGCTAATGCTGGTAATACAGATGGACCTGCTAAAAGCATTTTTACATTATTTTCTGTATCAGCAATAATTGTAAATTGAGTAGCTTCTGAGCCTGTACCTGCTGTAGTTGGAATAGCTACTAAATATGGTACGTTAACAGTTATTGATTTATGCATAAAATCACTGATTTTTTTAGCATCACTAGCTACCATTACACCAATAGCCTTAGCACTATCCATTGGGCTACCGCCGCCTAAACCAATCAAGAAATCACATTCATTTTCTTGATAAAGTTTTACACCTTCAGCTACCATTTTATCTGTTGGTTCACCACTAATACCATCATATACCACATATTCAATATTACATGCATCAAGAGCATTGGTAACTTTTGCAACATTACCAAATTGTACCATAAATTTATCAGTAACAATTAATGCTTTATTTCCTTTTCCTTTAATATTAGCACCTAATTCATTAATTGCACCTACACCAGATAAGATTTTTGATGGAACTAAAAACACGCCCATGTCTATTCAACTCCTTAATTATTAAAATCCAGCCATATAATCCGGATACAAAATATTAATTTTATGATTATTTTATGATTATCTTTTGATTATAAGTTAATACATTTTTGTAATTTTGTCAATAGATTTAATATATATTTTTTATATATTTGAGTAACTTATAGAATATATAACTCTTATAAAATCGATAAAATCTTTGTGTTATAAATATCTTGAAAAAAACAAATAATAATAATATAATTATAAAAAATGATTAAATTAACCAAAATTTACCCATTTGAAACCATATTTTTTGATAATATTATAATTAGGCGGTGTATAAGATGAAAGCAACTCGTTTAAATGATATTGAGAACCTCTTAGAGGAACAAAATACTTTATCTATTAACCACTTATGTGAAATCTTTAATGTATCCAAAAATACAATTCGTAGAGATATTGCTGAATTAGAAAAGCGTGGTACCATCAAAAAAGTCTATGGTGGCATTATGCGAAATCAAACTAATATTCCAGAACCATTTGCTGCTCGCGAAATAAAAAATAAGACGAAAAAGAAACAGCTAGCTAAATTAGCTGCAAATCTTGTAGACGATAACGACATTATTTACATTGATTCTGGAACTACTACAATGCATATGATTCCATATTTAGCAGAAAAGAAAAATCTTACCATTTTAACAGCTAACGTTTATGTAATTAATGAAGCTTTTCATTATCCACAAATGAATATAATTGCTACTGGTGGCACTCTTTATCGCCCATCTAATGCCTTTGTTGGAGCAAGTGTTCTCCAATTTTTAGAAGGATTTAATATCTCAAAATGCTTTTTGGCTGCTACAGGTATTTCTATTGAAAATGGTGCTACAAATGCATCTCCAATGGAAGGAGATATAAAAAAATATCTTACAAGTAACAGTAAAACTAAAATTTTATTAGTAGATTCTACAAAAATAGACCAAGTTTCCTTAGTTACTTTTGCTAAATTAAAAGATATGGACTATATCATCTCCGATAATAAATTCTCCTCAAAATACAACGATTATTTCAAACATAATAATGTTCATTTAGTAACACCTTAAAAATAAAGCCTCCAGTTTTGATGTACACCCTTCTTACTGGTTTTGTTCAGTAAAGATAGTACATATCAAAACTGGAGGCTTTGTCTTTCTTACCTAAAAATAAAAACTCTTTGTTAAATATTAAAATCAATATTTAACAAAGAGTTTTTTATCAATATACATACTTTTCTAATGATGGGTTTAATTCTTCTGGTGTTGTTATCTCAGTTGTATTCATATCTGTTGTTACATCAGAAGCAACTTCGACATTTTCTTCACTACTATTATTTTCTTTATACTCATTATTATTTATATTATTGTCTACATCACTAGATACTTCTACTTTTGTATTTTCAGCTACATCTACATCTTTTGCTTTTGTTTGTTGTGCTGTATCTGCTACATCTGTTGTTTTATTATTTAAACTTTTGGCTTTGTTAACAATTGCAGCATCTAAAGCTGCTAAATTTTTATTTGTTTCTCTACTGTGTTTTATTCTTTGTTCTGTAATTTTATTTAATTTAATTACATTTTGTTTATTTACTACAGTTTTATCTTGCAATTCACTAGGATCATAGAAACTAAAGCCAAATTCAAGCCAAGCTGGTGCATCGTCCCAACGATAATCATCATTGTAAAATACTGCAATCAAAGTTTTTTGCCCACGTGTAGCTGAAGCTACTAAGCAATCTCCTGCTGCATTTGTAAAACCTGTCTTTATACCATTAGCACCTTCAAAACCACTTTTTAAAAAGCGATTTGTAGTAGTTACATATTCAGTATGACCATCCATATATTTCATATTATATGCTTTTTTACTTACTATTTCTCTAAATTCAGGCTTTTTCATAGCATAGCTTGCAATAATTGCCATATCATGAGCAGTAGAATAATGACCTTGAGCTGTAAGTCCATGAGGATTTAAAAAAATGCGTATTTACTGCCCCTAATTCTTTTGCTTTGTCATTCATCATTTTAGCAAATGCTGGTACACTTCCCGCTACTGTTTGCGCTACAGCTACGGCTGCATCATTGCCAGATACTATCATCATACCAGTCAAAGCTTCTCTTAAAAGTTATTTTATCGCCTAAATCTTAAAACCCAAAAGAAGAAAGGCTCTGTAATTCACTGCTTCTGGCGTTATCACTAAATGGCTCGTCTAAATTTGCCACTTTCTAAAAGCTAAAAATCGCTGTCATTATTTTTGTAGTACTAGCAGGATGCATTATTTTATCTTCATCTTTACCGTATAATACACCATTATCATCAGCATCTATTAAAACAAAGCTGATACTGCACTTGTATCAGGGTTAGGCAATGTCTTTGCCATAGCTATGTTGCAAATCAATAAAACATAAGCTAAAAATTATAGCTATCATTTTTTAAATACATAAAAATAAACGCTTCTCTCTTTATCTAATTTATTTACGTCTAGGATTTTGTTTAAGTGTATCAATATCATATGGAGTTTCCTGATATACATAATAGTTAAGCCAGTTATTAAATAATAAGTTAGCTACACTTCTCCATCTTACAATCGGTTCTTTTGTTGGGTCATCATCAGGATAATAATTGATAGGAATATGCATATCCATACCAACTTTTATATCTCTATCGTATTCGCTTTTCAAGCTATATGGATCATATTCTGCATGACCTGTAATGAAAAATTCATTATCTTTCAAATTAGCAACAATATAAACTCCTGCATCGCCTTCTGCCATGATAGTTAAATCTTTTACTTTTTCAATATCTTCTCTTTTCATACCGATATGACGAGAATGTGGTACATAGAATTCATCATCAAAACCACGGAATAATTTTTCATGTTTTACATTTAAATGATGTTTATATACACCAAATACTTTTTTAGGTTCATAATATTTTTTTATACCATAATGATGATAAAGTCCTGCAAAAGCACCCCAACAAATATGGAAAGTAGACCAAGCATGTTTTCTGCTCCAATCCATGATTTCACATACTTCTTTCCAATATGCTACTTCTTCATATTCCATACGTTCAACAGGTGCACCTGTAATGATAAAACCATCATAATATTTATCTTTTACATCTTCAAAAGTACCATAAAATTGAGATAAATACTGTATTGATGTATGTTTTGGTAAATAAGACTCTGTGTAAATAAAATCTACTTCAATCTGTAGCGGTGTATTACCTAAAAGTCTTAATAATTGCGTTTCTGTAACAGTTTTATTAGGCATTAAATTTAAAATTAAAATCTTTAGGGGACGAATATCTTGTGTATAAGCTCTTTCGGTATCCATCACGAAAATATTTTCGCTCTCTAGTATTTGTGAAGCTGGTAATGTACTTGGTATTTTTATAGGCATATTTTCTTATCCTCCCACTATTATTATAAATTTTATGTAATATCTAAAAACTTTTTGCTATGGCGTTAATTCTATCACAGCGATAAAACCTCGTCAATTAAGATTGAGTTTGACTCTTGAGCTTTTATCTATAACTTTTTTTTCATATTATATGATATAATTACTAATAACATTTATTAAGGAGACTTTTTATGCTTGAACAAAATATCACAGCTTATCTAGCAAATCTACTTAAACTAAAAACAAGTCAAATAAATGCTGCTATAAAACTCATAGATGAAGGTAATACAATTCCTTTTATCGCACGTTATCGTAAAGAAGTAACTGGCGATATGAAAGATGAACAACTTCGTGATTTAAACGATAAGCTTATTTATGTACGTAATTTAATTAAACGTCAAAATGAAATAAAAAATAGCATTGAAGAACAAGGAAAAATGACTCCTGAACTCTCCTTGGCTATAGATAAAGTAGAAAAACTTCAAGAACTTGAAGACATATATCTACCATATAAACAGAAAAAACGCACTCGTGCTATGATTGCTAAAGAAAAAGGTTTAGAGCCACTCGCTCAATTTATCTTAAAACAAGAAGATAGCTCTGAAAAACTTGAAGATATCGCCTTGAAATATTTAAATGACGAGGTAACGTCTAGTGATGAAGCACTCGCTGGCGCTTCTGACATCATTGCCGAAACTATTTCTGATAGTGCAGATATTCGTGCTAAACTTCGCCAACATCTCTGGCAAACTTCTTCATTGAGCATTACTAGAGATAAAGAAGCTGACAGTGATGAAGCTTTTCTCATGTACGAAGATTATACAGAACCAATTAAACATCTACCATCACATCGCATTTTAGCTATCAATCGCGGTGAAAGTAAAGATATTTTAAAAGTAAAATTAATCAGTGATATAGATAAAGATATTGCTATCATCACTAAATTTATTTTAAAACAGAATAGTCCATACAAAGAATTTCTTACAAATGCAATCATTGATGCCTATAAACGTCTAATCTTCCCTGCACTTGAAAGAGAAATTCGCAATCAACTTACGGAAACAGCTCAGACTCAAGCAATCCACGTATTTGCTTCCAATCTCAAACAATTGCTCTTACAAGCACCACTAGTTGGCTATACTGTAATGGGACTTGACCCTGGATATCGTACAGGTTGTAAAATGGCAATTGTCGATGCTACAGGACAAGTTTTAGACCATGGTGTATTATATATCACTATGAATGATGACGCTAAAGCAAAATCTGCACAGAAGCTATTAGATTATATTCAAAAATATAAAGTAAATTTAATCTCTATCGGCAATGGTACTGCTTCTTATGAAACAGAAGAATTCGTAGCTAATTTAATCAATGAACATAAATTACCTGTTCATTATTTAATCACTAACGAAGCAGGCGCTTCTGTTTATTCTGCTTCCAAATTAGCTGTAGAAGAATTACCTGAATATGATGTAACTATTCGTGGCGCTATCTCTATCGCTCGTCGTATTCAAGACCCATTAGCGGAACTTGTAAAGATTGAACCTAAAGCTATTGGCGTCGGTCAATATCAACATGATGTCAATCAAAAAGAATTAGCTAATACTTTAGATGCTGTTATTGAAGCTGCTGTTAACCATGTAGGTGTAGAACTAAATACAGCTTCTGCTGCTCTTTTAAAACATATTGCTGGTATCAATGCTACTGTAGCTAAAAACATCATTAAATATCGTGATGAACATGGCATATTTGCTTCGCGTAAAGAACTATTAAAAGTTTCTCGTCTTGGACCTACAGCTTATACTCAATGTGCAGGATTTTTGCGCATCAATGGTGCTACTTGCCCACTCGATAATACGCCTGTACATCCTGAATCATATCCTCTTGCTGAGCAAATATTAGCTGAATTAGGATTTTCCCTTGAAGATTTAGCTGATAAAAATAAATTAGATTTACTTAAAGCTAAAATCAAATTAGTAGATATAGATAAATTAGCTACTAAATTAAATGCTGGCGTTTTTACTGTTAAAGATATCTTAGATGCTCTAACAAAACCAGGTCGCGACCCACGTGAAGATTTACCAGCACCACTTACACGCCAAAATATCATCAAATTAGAAGATATCAAAGTGGGTACTATCATGCGTGGTACAGTTCGCAATATCACTGATTTCGGTGTTTTTGTTGACATTGGTATCAAGACTGCTGGTCTTATTCATATCTCTGAATTAAGCAATAAACATGTAAAACACCCATTAGATGTTGTATCTGTTGGTGATATTTTAAATGTTTTAGTCATCAGTGTAGATGCTAAACGCAATCGCATTGGCTTAAGCCTTAAACAAGTAACAAAGGAGAACAATAATGTCCTTGCTTAATCAAACTATAAAAAAAATCTTACCACCAGATCAAAGAGCGATAAAATTTGTTGAAAATAAATTAGCTCAAACCATGACAAATGCAGATGGTCTTGGTGAGTTAAAAAATCTATTATTGCGCTATGTAGGTATCACAGGTCAAATTCACCCTGAAATTCCTAAAAAATTCACTATCATAACTTGTGGCGACCATGGCGTTGCTGAAATGAATGTCAGCGCTTATCCATCAAGAAACAACAGCACATATGACTAAAAATTACCTCGTTTCTAAAGGTGCTGTAGCCAATTGCATGTCTAATTTTTGTGGTTCTGATATGATAGTTGTAGAATATGGGTATCAAAGCTCCCGTTGATGATATTCCTGGATTAATCGACCGCAAAATCGCTCATGGCACACAAAACTGTGCTAAAGGCCCTGCAATGACTCGTGAACAAGCAATTCCGTGCTATTGAAACTGGTATAGAACTTGTAAATGAATATGCTAAACAAGGATATCGCTGTTTCTTGCCTGGAGAAATGGGCATCGCTAACACTACATCAAGCGCTGCTATGGTAGCTTGTCTTTGTAATCTAACACCTAAACAAGCAACAGGTAGAGGAACTAATATCTCTGATGAACGACTTGCCATTAAAATCGAAGTAGTAAAACAAGCTTTAAAAGTAAATAAACCTGACCCTAATGATGGTATTGATGTCATCAGTAAATTAGGTGGCTTTGAACTTGCTTGTATCACAGGCATAATATTAGGTGCTGCCGCTAATCGTTGCTTTGTCGTTTTAGATGGCTTTAATACAGGCTCAGCTGCTTTAGTCGCTCAAGCTATTTGCCCTGAAATAACAAATTATCTCATGGCATCTCATTTAGCTGCTGAACCAGCTCATAACGCTATTTTAAAGAAATTAAATCTATCTCCATACATGGACTTACAATTCCGCTTAGGCGAAGCTACAGGTTCATCTATCGCTGTTAATATCTTAGACTGTGCTATTGAAGCTTATCAATCTGTATATCAAGCAGCACTTGCCGAAACAGATAAATTAATCCGCCCTAACATTCCTCAAGCAGATTTAAATACAAAGACCACATTATTAAAACGCACTCGCAATATTCCAGCTTTAGATACAGATATCCAAAAACAATGTAGATTTCGCATTGATAATCTGACTAAACCTATTTATAGTTTAGGTAGATTAGAAGAAATAGCTGAACATATATCTGGTATTGTAAAAAAAAGTGAAACCTACATCTGTACGCAAAAAAAATCATTGTTTTAACATCTGAAAAGAGCTGTAGTATCGTACAACATCGACTCACTCAATCATTTGCTCATCATGCTAATGCAGATTATCATTTCACTGCTATTCCACAATCTAATCTCACAGAAAAGACATTATCCTTCAGTCTTTTACAAGGTATAAGTTATGGCTCTAAAATCAAAAATGTTGAAGTTTTAGGCATAGCTTGCTGTGAAACTCATCCTAAAGAAATTTGTGGTACATTTAGCTTAAATATTCAACAACAATTATGTCTACCTAATGGTGATTTACGTTACGGTAAACGCGGTTTTCTTTCCTTAACACCTACAGAAGATTTACAACAAATCGCTTTTATGGCAGGTATCGCCATAGGTGCTGCTAGTAATGGCATATTGACATTATCTGATGATTTAGTATCCACTATCGCTTTAAAATACGCTTTAGTTTTAGCTCCTGCTATCAATCCTTATCTAATGTTTGTATGTCCTGATTATTTAGATTTAAATATAACTACAGGCGGTGGTTGTATCTGTAGCTTGGGCATGAAATTAATTGACGCATCTCTTCAAATGATGAAAGATATGAAGACATTTGCTGAAGCAGGCGTTGCCATAGCTACTGATGGACCTGGAGCTGGTATTCAAGTAGATAAATAAAATGTTTCACGTGAAACATTTTTAATTTTAGATTTTATAAATACAAAGAGGAGTAATAATGACACTTAGACATTTAGCTATATTTATTAAAGTTTGTGAAGAAAATGGTATTACTGCTGCTGCCAAAAAACTTCATATGACTCAACCATCTGTTAGTCAAGTTATTCAAGAATTAGAAGCACATTATCAAACACTTCTATTTGAACGTTTAGGTCGTCGTATTTTTATTACAGAGGCAGGTCGTAGATTATTACGTTATTCTCGCAATTTGATCAATCTGAACGCTCAAACAGAACAAGCTATGCGTGCATTCAATGAAGTATATCATCTTCGCATTGGTGCTAGTATCACCATCGGCAGTAATTTTCTCATTGATTTAATTCAGCATATTTCCCATAATGGTTCTGGCAAAGAAATCTTTTCAGAAATTCATAATACATCTGAGCTTGAAGAAATGCTTTTAAATGATAGCTTAGATTTAGCTTTAGTTGAAGGTGAAATCCATTCTGAATACTTGATTACTAAACCTTTTATGAATGATGAATTAGTCTTCATCATTGGACAAAATCACCCATTAGCTGATAAAGAAATCACTCTTGAAGATTTAACAAAACTAAGATTTTTCGTTCGTGAAACAGGCAGTGGAACTCGTGAATTATTTGAACAAGTAATGCACAGACATAATATTTATTATCAAACTGCTGGTATTTACAATAGCATGGAAGCTATAAAAAAAGCTGTCATCAGCGGTTTAGGTGTTTCTGTAATCTCCACTGAAGCTATCAAAGATGAATTAAAAGAAGGCAAATTAAAAACTTTTACTATGCCTGAACTTGTATTTAAACGTCAATTTAATATTGTTTATCATAAAAACAAATTCATACCACCAGAAATGCAAGAAGTAATTGATGAATGTTTACAATTATCATCAAATAAATAATCATTACTTTTTAAAATAAATTATTTCTATTATCATTGACAGATTTTATATTTATCTATTATAATAATAACGATATTAAAAGGGAGTAACTTCCTTGTGTTATTGTCAACAATCACTGTAGCAATCGCTTCTGGCAATAACGTCGATTATTTTTCGATAAGTGAGACTTTTAATACGCATATAATTCATGTGTGTATTAAAAGTCTTTTTTTGTGTTCAAAAGACTTTTAATGGAAGGAGCAATTTATGGAAATCTTATCTACTCAATTTTTATTAGCTTTAGGTTCTATTATCTTACTTGATTTAGTATTAGCTGGTGATAATGCTGTAGTCATTGCTATGGCTTCTCGTAAATTACCAGAAAATATGCGTAAACGTGCCATTTATATTGGTACTGCCGGTGCTGTAGTAATTCGCGCTATCATGACTTTAATTGCAACATATTTATTAACAATTCCTTTTCTACAAGCAATCGGCGGTCTTATCTTATTGCCAATAGCTTTTAAATTATTAAAACCAGAAAAACACAATCTTGAAGATACAAATTCTCTTAGTGCTTCTACTGGTTTTGCCACTGCTATCAAAACAATTATCATTGCTGATGCTGCTATGGGCATAGATAATGTATTGGCTATCGCTGGTGTTGCTCATGGTGATATGGTACTCGTATTATTAGGTTTAGCTATTAGTATTCCTATCGTTGTATGGGGTAGCCAAATCATTTCCAACTTAATGGATAGATTACCTATCCTCATCACTCTTGGCTCTGCTATCTTAGCTTATACTTCTGCTAGTATGATACTTCATGATAAAATCATTGGTAATTTCTTGTTATCTTTAACTGAATATATGAATTATATTCTACCTGTTCTCTTTATCGGAGCAATTATCGTTTATAGCCAAAAAGTAGCTAAAAAATAAAATATATCTAAAAGCTCTATTAGTTATCAAAAAATTAATAGAGCTTTTTTATTTTTACTCTAAATCACTTTGTCTATAGATAATATATATAATTTCTTATTGCTATACATAAAGGTAAATGATAAAATAATAAAGATATAAGTCTTGTGGAGGATGAAAATTGGAAAAGTTGATTATACATGGCGGTCATGAATTGCATGGTCGTGTAAAAATTAGCGGTGCAAAAAACGCTGTACTGCCTATTATTGCAGCAACTCTTCTGGCCCAGGATAAGCCATGTGTTTTAGACGAAGTACCTTATTTAAACGACGTCTGCACAATCGCTGAAGTTCTGCGTCAGCTTGGTGCTAAAGTTGATTTCAATCGTCAACAACATACATTGTTTGTTGATAGTACTGTTTTAAAAACAGTTGATGCACCATATGATTTAGTACGTAAAATGAGAGCTTCCTTTGTTATTATGGGACCTCTATTAGCACGTTATGGAAAAGCTAAAATTTCCATGCCTGGTGGCTGTGCTATTGGTACTAGACCTATCGATTTACACCTCAAAGGTTTTGAAGCTCTTGGAGCTGAAATCGAAATCGGACACGGCTTTATCAGTGCTACTGCACCAAATGGGCTAAAAGGAACTAGTATTTATCTTGATTTCCCAAGTGTCGGTGCTACAGAAAATATCATTATGGCAGCATGTATGGCTGAAGGTCAGACTATACTTGAAAATGCTGCTCAAGAACCAGAAATTATCGATTTAGCTAATTTCTTAAACATCATGGGAGCTAAAATTCGCGGTGCTGGTACAAATGTGATCAAAATTACAGGTGTGCCAAAATTAATTGGTCATAACTATACAATTATTCCTGACCGAATTGAAGCTGGAACCTATATGGTGGCTGTAGCCATGACTGGCGGAGATATCTATATAGAAAATGCTATTAGTGAACATTTAAAACCTGTTATTGCAAAATTAAATGAAGCAGGAGTTAAAATTGAAGAAGATATCGATGGTATCCGTGTTAGCTGTAACAAGCGCCCCAAAGCTATCGATATTAAAACTCTACCATATCCAGGATTTCCTACAGATATGCAAGCTCAATTTATGGCAATGCTCACTATTGCTGATGGTACAGGTCTTGTTACAGAGACTGTATTTGAAAATCGTTTTATGCATGTAGATGAATTAAAACGCATGGGAGCTTGTATTAAAGTTGATGGACGCACATCTATTGTTGAAGGTGTTCCTTCATTAAATGGTTGTCAAGTAAAAGCTACAGACTTACGTGCTGGAGCTGCCATGGTACTTGCTGGTTTAGTTGCTAATGGCGAAACTGAAGTATCTTATATTCATCATATTGATAGAGGATACGATAATCTCGTAGAAAAATTATGTGGATTAGGTGCAGACATTTGTCGTGTTGATAACTAAAAATTGTGTGTACATAAATAGCCAAGATAGTCATTATCTATCTTGGCTATTTTGGTATAACAAGGAGGTTTTACTTATGCTGTGCTCAAAAAATAGTTGTACTGGTTGTTTATCTTGTCAAAATATCTGCCCTAAAAATGCAATACAAGTAATCACCGACAAGCAAGGCTTTTGGCAACCTCAAATCGACAAAGAAAAATGTATTAATTGTGGATTGTGCCATAAATCTTGCCCTGTATACTTCAAACCACATAATGAAGAAAACTTAGCTGAAATCTATGCTTGCTGGCATAAAAATCCGCAAAAGCGTCAACAAGCAGCTTCTGGAGGATTATTTACCGCTTTAATGCTACAAGCACTATCCCAAAATTTTTATGTTTGTGGCTCAATTTTGACTGATGATTTAAAAGCTAAACACATCATCATCAATAAAATCGAAGATTATCCTTTATTAATTGGCTCTAAATATGTACAGAGTTTTATTGGAACAACATATAAGGATATTCGCAAATTATTACTTCAAGGTGAAAAAGTATTATTTTCCGGTACACCTTGTCAAGTTGCTGGTTTATATGCTTTTCTCAAAAAACGCTATGTAGGTCAATTATTCACAGTTGATTTACTTTGCCATGGTGTGCCTTCACCACAGATATTCAAAGATTATCTAAATCATTTAAAATCCAAACATAATGCTAATGTCATTGATTTTAAATTTCGTGAAAAACCAGGCTGGCGTCGCTACCAAGTAATCGCCAAATTTGATGACAACAAAAAAGATATTTCTTACAAAGATACTAATGAATATATCAAAGGATTTTTAAAGGGAAATTTCCTCAGGAGTTCCTGCTATAATTGTGCTTATACGAATTTAGATAGAGTGAGTGATTTAACTATCGGCGATTTTTGGAATTACTTTTCTGATAATATAAACAGCGAAGATATTGATGATGATAAAGGCATTTCTATGTTATTAATCAATACGCAAAATGGCAAATCACTATTTAATAAAACCAAAGAAGATTTAATCTATTTTGCCAAAGATTTTCAAAAATCTATTGAAAAAAGCCCTCGCTTGCATAAACCTACAAAAAACCCGAAACATATGAACAATTTTGGCAAGACTACGCTCAACATGATTTCAGTTATATGTTAAAAAATTATTTTTAAACGCAAAAAAGCCGATATCAAATGATATCGGCTTAATTATCGCTAAATTATTCAGCTGTGAAAGGTAAAAGAGCGATGTTACGAGCTCTTTTAATTGCAACTGTTACTTGACGTTGGTGGCAAGCACAGTTACCGGAAATACGACGAGGTAAAATTTTACCACGTTCTGTAATGAAACGACGGAGTTTTGCTACGTCTTTATAATCGATATGTTCGATTTTATCAGCGCAGAAGCTACAAACTTTTCTTTTTGGTCTTCTGTTTCTATCGCGTTTAACCAATGTTGTTACCCTCCTTAAAATGGTATTTCTTCGTCAGGGGGTACTTCAGAACCGAAAGATGCTGCTGCTCCACCCATCATTGGAGATGAAGTCTGCATTTGTGCACCACCGAATTGCTGTGTTGGTGCTGGAGCACTTGTTGGTCTAGAACCCATAAACTCAAGTTCTTGGGCTATGACTTCAGTAACATAGCGTTTACTTCCATCTTGTGCATCATAACTGCGAATCTGAATGCGACCTTCAATCAAGACTTGACTGCCTTTTACTAAATTGTTGCCACATACTTCAGCTAATTTATCCCATACTACGATAGGAATAAAATCTGCTGTTTGTTGTTGATCAGCACTACGACTAAATCTACGGTTCACAGCTAAAGTAAAGCTTGCCACCGCTTTTCCTGTCTGCGTGTAACGTACTTCTGGGTCACGCACAAGACGCCCTGCTAATATTACCTTATTCATGGTAATTTCCTCCCTGGCAAATCTTTATAATTATTTTTCGTCTTCTCTAACGATCATATGTTTTAATACTTCATCAGTAATTTTCATTACACGATCAAGTTCTGCAGAGCAAGCTGGTTCTGCTGTGTATTCAAATAAGCAGTAGAAACCATCAGTGCAGTCTTTAATTTCATAAGCCAAACGTTTTTTGCCCCAACGATCTTCTTTGTCAATAGTACCACCATTGGCAACGATTAAGTTAGAGAACTTTTCGATAACAGCATTAGTTGCTTCTTCTTCCATTGGTCTAATAATAAATACGACTTCGTACTTTCTCACGAAATCACCTCCTCTTTGGACTATCGGCCCACAAATGGGCAGGGATTAATTCCGCTAAGCGGAACTCGTTATTAACATAACTTCTTAATTATATCATTGTCTAAATGCTAACGCAAGCTATTATTTAACTATTCTTTAACATTTTCTTTACCTCTCATCAAAGAAGCAAATAGGGCTATAATACATAAAAAACCAAATAAAATAAATATATATTTAAAACTGTGTAAAAGTATATCTACATAATTACTTTCTATCGCTTCAGCAGTAAAAATAGATAATAGCAATGTTACTAATGACATGCTTATCGCTTGCCCTGTAAGGCGCATTACTGCCAAAATCGAAGACGCCACTCCATAAAATTTTGCCTCTACAGCTCCCATAATGGCATTATTATTCGGTGAAGCAAATAAACCAAAGCCTAAGCCAATAAAGGCTAAATTTATACCAATCAGATAAAATGATGTATCTTTATCCAAAAAAGAAAAAGCAAACAATCCTATCATCATCATACCCATACCTAAAGAAGCAATAAGTCTCGATGAGAATTTATCAGACAATGCTCCTGCTTTAGGAGAGACAATCGTCATAATAAATGGTTGTATCAATAAAAATCCTCCAGCTGTAAAAGCATCCATACCTCTGACTAATTGCAAATATAAAGATAATACAAAACCTAAAGCAAAAGTCGCACTATAATGAATTAAAGCGGCTATATTTGACATGGTAAATACTGTATTTTTAAAAATTAGATAAATCTACAAGTGGTGAAGCAACTTTTTTACTGCTCATATATAAATAATAAAAACTAAAAGTAAAAGCTATAAATGGCATATAATGCACAAATTCATGTCTTGTCAATCTGATAATCCATATAAAAAGTAAAACTATCATCACTAGATAAATAATGCTACCAATATAGTCAAA